>ERZ1643251.39-NODE-39-length-264986-cov-91.079930_pt1 | contig 264986 bp, 194 predicted proteins | sample MGYA00579261_ERZ1643251 | MGnify/ENA primary metagenome ERZ1643251 (study PRJEB29033, sample SAMEA4952267) | chicken gut metagenome | biome: Broiler Chicken; feature: Gastrointestinal Tract; material: Caecum | place: Ireland | collected 2018 | study: Broiler... | reverse complement strand
TCGTGCGGTCTCGGCGTATTGCCCCGGCATGTGGTTCCGGCATGCATTCTTGGCGTGCTGTCCGGTGTGCAAACCCGTCGTGCGGTCCCGGCGTATTGCCCCGGCATGTGGTTCCGGCATGCATTCTTGGCATGCTGTCCGGTGTGCAAACCCGTCGTGCAGTCTCGGCGTATTGCCCCGGCATGTGGTTCCGGCATGCATTCTTGGCGTGCTGTTCCGGTGTGCAAACCCGTCGTGCGGTCTCGGCGTATTGCCCCGGCATGTGGTTCCGGCATGCATTCTTGGCGTGCTGTCCGGTGTGCAAACCCGTCGTGCGGCCGCGAAAACGGCCGGAACGCACTGCCGGATTGGGAAAGGAGGTTCTCCGACAAACCGTCTCCCTTACCGTCCTTGGGGGAATGGTTGTTCTGGAAAGTCCCGGATGGCGGTGCGAATGAAGCAGAGAGGCTGTCCGAAACCCGTTGGACAGCCCCTTGCCGTCTCCGGATGATCAGTGGCAGTTGCAGTGGCCCTCGTCGTGGCCGCCGCATCCGCCTTCGCAACCGCCGCTGCAGTCGCCGCATCCGCATCCGCCCTGCAAATCTTCGGGCGTTACGTCGCGCACCGACACCACCTCGACGTCGAAGTTGAGCGTCTTGCCGGCCATCGGGTGGTTGAAGTCCATCTTGACGGTCTGGTCGCCGACCTCCTTGACGATGCCCATCATGCGGTTGCCCTGATTGTCGCTCATGGGCACCTGCGAACCGACGAAGAGGATCTCTTCGGTCAGTTTGCCGTCCACCATGAATATCTCTTTCGGCAGATCCACCTCGGCCTCGGCGATCCGTTCTCCGTAGCCGTCCTTGGGATCGAGCGTGAACGAGACCTTCTCGCCGACCTCCTTGCCGAGGATAGCCTCTTCGAATTTGGGCAGCAGCATGCCTGTCCCGAAGATGAATTCGAGGGGCTCTCCCGGGCGCGACCGGTCTGCGATTTGGCCGTCTACGGTGAGCTTGTAGTCCACGCCGACCATTTTGTTCTGTTCTACTTTCATGCGAATTTGCTGTGTTAAGAAATTAAGTTTTGCAAAGGTAGGATTTTTCCCGCGGGTTTTCGCAAATCGGAGGGAATAATCTGCCCCGTATTTCGGGGCGGCTGCCGAAAACAGCGGGCTTGTCCGCGTTTTCCCTTCTCCCTCGCTCGCTTTTCTCCCCCCCCCGCTCTGCTACTGCTTGCCCCGTGCCGGCATCCTGCGCCATCGCCCGAGCGATGCCGGTCGCACGACGGAACGATCCCTTCGTACCCTTCGGCGGCGGCGAACCGCATGTTTCTTCGATTTCGCACCTTATTTCCCTGCTCGAAGTTCCCCGAAGAGCGGACGAACGCCGGGAAAGGCATCCCCGAATCCGCCGGACTGACAGCGACGAAAAACGCGGGCGGGGCACACGCCCCGCCCGAAAGTCGCCCGTTTCGAGCGTTCGGACGGCGGGGCGCCCTTTTCCGACTTCGGCCGTCCCTGAAGCACCTTCGTACGAAGCAAAAGACGCATCCCGCCATGCGGGACACGGTCGCACGGAGGCGCAAATCGACAGCCGCCCGGCCGCCCGTCCGGGAGTTCGCAACGCAGAAAAGGGCGCGCCGAAGACATGCGCCGGACCGGTAGGGAAGAAGCCGTCCTGCAACTCTCCCCCCCCCGCTTGGGAATTGCCTGTCCGGGTAAAATCCCGAAGAGCGGTAAAAATAGAAACGGGGCTGTCTAACGAATTTTAGACAGCCCCGTTTTATCCGTACTGCTATTCGTGAACTTTTTCCGAATACGCAATTCTCAGGGGTTAAAAAAACTTGTCGGACAGTCCCCCCCCCGATTGTGGTTTCGGCCTGTGTCCGCGAACTTTTCAGTCCGTGTTGCGGCAGCAGAGGTTGCGGTCGCCGTAGCCGTTGTCGATCTTCGACACGTAGGGGAAGAACTTCGCCTCGCGGATCCATTCGAGCGGGAAGGCGGCCTCCTCGCGCGAGTAGGGATGGGTCCACTCGCCGCAGAGCTCCGGGGCCGTGTGCGGGGCGTTCGCCACCACGTTGTCCGTCTGCCCGGCGGCGGCCTCGCACTCGCGTTTGATCTGCACCAGAGCTGCGATGAAGCGGTCCATTTCGGCCTTCGGCTCCGACTCGGTGGGTTCGACCATCAGCGTCTCGTGCACGGGGAACGAGAGCGTCGGGGCGTGGAATCCGTAGTCCATCAGCCGGCGGGCGATGTCGCCGCAGTCGATGTTGTAGTCGTGCTTGAAGTTCGTCAGGTCGAGGATCATCTCGTGGCCCACGCGGCCCGTCTCGCCCGAGTAGTAGGTGCGGTACTCGCCGCGGAGCGCCGCCGACATGTAGTTGGCGTTGACGATGGCCATTTCGGTGCAGCGGCGCAGCCCGTCGGCGCCCAGCATCTTGATGTAGCCGTAGGTGATCGGCAGCAGCATCGCCGAGCCCCACGGAGCCGATGCCACGGCCGTGATGCCCTCTTCGCCGCCCGTCGGGACGATCGGGTGCGACGGCAGGAACGCGCGGAGGTGCTCCGCCACGCAGATCGGACCCACGCCCGGCCCGCCGCCGCCGTGCGGCATGGCGAAGGTCTTGTGCAGGTTGAGGTGGCAGACGTCGGCGCCGATGTATCCCGGGTTCGTGAGCCCCACCTGTGCGTTCATGTTGGCGCCGTCCATGTAGACCTGTCCGCCCGCGTCGTGCACCGCGTCGACGATCTCGCGGATGCGGCTCTCGAAGACGCCGTGCGTCGAGGGGTACGTAATCATCATGCCGGCCAGCTCCGAGCTGTGCTCCTGCGCTTTGGCCTTGAGGTCTCCGACGTCGATGTTGCCCTTGTCGTCGCACGCTACCGTTACGATCTTCATGCCGGCCATCGCCGCCGAGGCGGGGTTCGTGCCGTGCGCCGAGGCGGGGATCAGCACGATGTTGCGGTAGCCCTGCCCGCGGCTCTGGTGGTAGGCGCGGATCACCATCAGCCCCGTGTACTCGCCCGCGGCGCCCGAGTTGGGCTGGAGCGAGCAGGCGGCGAAGCCCGTGATGGCCGCCAGATCCTTCTCCAGTTCGGCGATCAGCTGCAGGTAGCCCTCGGCCTGATCGGCCGGAGCGAAGGGGTGCATGTTCTGGAATCCGGCCAGCGAGAGGGGCAGCATCTCCGAGGCGGCGTTGAGTTTCATCGTGCACGAGCCGAGCGAGATCATCGAGTTGGCGAGCGAGATGTCGCGCAGTTCGAGGCGCTTGATGTAGCGCATCAGGTCGCTCTCGCAGCGGTAGGTGTTGAACACCGGCTCCGTCAGATAGGCGCTCGTGCGGCGCAGCTCGGCGGGGATCGCCTCTCCGGCCGGGCCTTTCGCGGCCTTGGGCTTGCGGCCCTTGGCCTCGGCGAAGATGCGGATCACCTCGTCGACCTCGGCCGGCGTGGTAACTTCGTCGAACGACATGCGCACGCGGCCCTCCGAGGGGTAGTGGAAGTTGATGCCGCTTTCGAGCGCGAGCGACTGGATCACGGCCGCCTCGGCCTCGACTTCGAGCGTGTCGAAGAAGCTGCGGTGCGCCAGTTTGTAGTCGAGCGCTTCGAGCCCGCGGGCCACGGCCGCGGCCGCTCCGTGGGCGGTTTCGGCCGCCCGCCTGAGTCCCTCGGGGCCGTTGTAGACGCAGTAGAAGCCCGTCATCGAGGCCATCAGCGCCGAGGCGGTGCAGATGTTCGACGTGGCCTTCTCGCGTTTGATGTGCTGTTCGCGCATCTGGAGCGACATGCGCAGCGCTTTGCGGCCCAGACGGTCCACCGAGACGCCGATGATGCGGCCCGGCATGTTGCGTTTGTAGGCTTCGCGCGTGGTCATGTAGCCGGCGCTGGGTCCTCCGAAGCCCATCGGCGTGCCGAGGCGCTGGCTCGAACCCACGGCGATGTCGGCGCCCCATTCGCCCGGCGCCTTCAGCAGCGCGAGCGACAGCAGGTCCGCCACGGCCGTAACGAGCGCCCCCTTGGCGTGAGCGGCCGCGGCGAAGGCGGCGTAGTCGCGCACATGGCCGTCGGCGGCGGGATACTGCACGACGGCGCCGAACTCCTTGCCCGTGAATTCGTACTGGTCGTAGTCGTCGACGATCAGTTCGATCCCGAAGGGTTCGCTGCGCGTGAGCAGCACGTCGAGCGTCTGCGGGAAGAGGTTGCGGTCGACGAAGAGCTGGCAGCGCCCCTCCCTGACCGCCTCGCGCGAGCGCAGGGCGAACATCATGAGCATCGCCTCGGCCGCGGCGGTCCCTTCGTCCAGCAGCGAGCAGTTGCCGATCTGCATGCCCGTGAGCGAGATCACGGCCGTCTGGAAGTTCAGGAGCGCTTCGAGGCGGCCCTGCGAGATTTCGGCCTGATAGGGCGTATAGGAGGTGTACCATGCGGGGTTCTCGAAGACGTTGCGCACGACGGCGGCCGGCACGGCATTGGGGTAGTATCCCATGCCGATGAACGACCGCAGGCAGCGGTTGCGCTCGGCCAGCGAACGGATGTGCGCCGCGTACTCGTATTCGCTCATGCCCTCCGCGGGCAGCGCGATGGGTTTCTTCAGACGGATGGACTGCGGGATCACCTGTGCGATCAGTTCCTCGACCGATCCGACGCCGATGGTCTCCAGCATGGCTTTCAGGTCGCTTTCGCGGCTCACGCCGATGTGGCGCGTAGTGAATTTGTCGAACATTGCGTTTCTGTGGTTTGTTATTTGGTTAGTCATTGTTTCAGTAGCGGAAGCTGCTGCCGCCGATGAACTCGCGGAGCACCGACGTGGGCGGAATTTCCTCGGGTCCGATCGGGATGAAGTTGTCGAGGAAGGCGAGCATGCGGCGCGCCTCGTCGTATTCGGGGACCGTGTCGGGCACTTCGCGCAGGATGGGTTCGGCGAAGTTGCGCAGGACCGAGATTTCGTAGAAGAGCGACGAGTTGAGCATCACGTCGGCGTTCTCCTGAAAGGGGAATATGTGCTTCTCCTCGCCGCGCCGCACGCTCGCCCAGCGCGAGAGGGTCTGGAGCGCGTCGGCGCCCCGCTGCGTGTAGTCGCGCGTGAGGCGGCGCAGCAGCCGGTTGTCCGTGGTGGCGATGCGCGAGACGTTGTCCATCGCCACGGAGGTGAAGCACGAGATGTAGATCTTGAACTTGAGCCGGTCGGGGATGCTCGGCGTCAGCGCGGGGTTCAGTCCGTGGATGCCTTCGACGATGAGGATCGAGCGTTCGTCGAGCGTCAGCGGGTTGCGGTGCCACTGGCGTTTGCCCGTTATGAAGTCGTAGCGCGGGATGTCGACGCTCCGGCCCTGCATGAGGCGGTGCAGATGGTCGTTGAACAGCCCGAGGTCGATGGCTTCGAGCGCTTCGTAGTCGTATTCGCCGTTTTCGTCCTTCGGGGTCTTTTCGCGGTCGACGAAGTAGTCGTCGAGCGAGATGAGCACGGGCTTGAGCCCCAGCACGCCCAACTGAATCCCGAGCCGCATGGCCGAGGTGGTCTTGCCGCTCGACGAGGGGCCCGAGATCAGCACCGTGCGCACTCCGCGCGAGAGGTTGGCTTCGAGGATCGAGTCGGCCACCCATGCGAATTTGCGTTCGTGGAACGCCTCGGCTATTTTTACGAGTCCTCCGCCGTCGCCGGCGAGCACCTTGGCGTTGATGGCGCCCACGGTCGGCACGCCCATGATCCGCACCCACGACTGGTACTCTTGGAAGATGCCGAACATCTTTTCCTGATGGATGCGCATGTTCAGCCGGTCGGGGTCCGTTCGCTGGGGCAGGGCGAGGTAGAATCCGTTGTAGTAGGGCTCGATGCCGAACAGACGGACATAGCCCGTCGAGGGGGCCAGCGAACCGTAGAAGTAGCCGGCCAGCCCGTCGAGGGTGTAGAGCTTGCTGTACAGGCGCGGACGGGTGTCGATGAGCGCCACCTTGTCGTCGAGGCCCTGCGCCTCGTAGATGGCGCGCACCTCCGAGGTGAGCGCCTTCGTGCGTTCAATGGGCAGGTCGCGTTCGACGATCCGCTGCATGCGTTCCCGGAGCGCGTCGGCGTCGGCGCGCGTGAATTCGTCGATCCCCTCCAGTTCGCAGTAGAAACCGCTCGTACCCATCGAGTGCCGGATGTGGAGCGTATGCCCGGGAAAGAGCTCGCGCGCCGCCTTCTGGAGGATGAACCACGACGTGCGCTGATAGACGCGGATGCCCTCGAACGAGGTGATGTCCACGAAGCGCAGCGTAACGGGGGTATATATTTTGTAGTCGAGCTCCTTGATGCGGTTGTTCACATAGGCTGCCAGAAAAGGCCGGGGCCCCGCGATGCCGAGCCGCTGTTCGACTTCGCGCAGCGTGGTGCCCATGGCGACCTCGATCGTGCCGCCGATGTTGTCGCATACGACTTCAATGGTGTCGGACATAAGATTTTCCGGATAATGGTGTGTAAAGATAACGATTTTCTTCGTAACTTTGACATTCGGTAAAAGATTTTAAGCGGATCTATGAAAAAGACAATACGTTTCGGACTGTTCTGCGCCTTCGCGCTTCTCGCGGCCTGCGCTCCCCGCGAGCGTACCGTCGTCCTGCTCTCGACGAACGACATCCATGCCCGGATCGAACGCTTCCCGCAGCTGGCCGCGGCCGTGGAGGCCTGCCGCGACACGGCCCGGATCGTCTTTCTGGTCGACGCGGGCGACCGCTGGACGGGCAACGCCTACGTCGACATGGCCGAGGGCCGTCGTCCGATCCTCGAACTGATGAACCGTCTCGGGTACGACGCGGCGACGGTGGGTAACCACGAGTTCGACCCCGGACAGGGGGTGCTGGGCGACATGCTCCGCTTCGCGGAGTTCCCGGTCGTCTGCGCCAACCTCCTCAGCGATACGACGGCCGTGCCGCAGCCTGAGCCCTGCGTCGTCGTGAAGAAACACGGGGTGAAGGTCGGCTTCGTCGGCGTGGTTACCAACTACGAGGGCGACGGCCATCCGGCCGGACAGGAGGCCGTCTTCCGCGGGCTCTCCTTCCCCGATCCGCAGCGGATGGCCCGCCGCTTCGCCTCGATCGCCGACCGTTGCGACGTGCTGGTGCTCCTCTCGCACATGGGGTCGACGCACGACCGCGAACTGCTTGCCGCCGAGACCGCCTACGACGTGGTGATCGGCGGCCACAGCCACGAGGAGATCGACGAGGAGGTGAACGGCACGCTGCTCACGCAGACGGGCAAGAACCTGCGCAACATCGGCGTAACGACCGTCCGCCTGCGCGGACACGAGGTCGCGGGCGTCGATTTCCGGCTGGTTCCGCTGGACGCATACCGGCCCGATCCCGAGTACGCCGGCATGGTGGAGCGCTACTATGCGAATCCCGACCTGCGCAAACCCGTGGGCGCCTTCGCGCAGACCGCCGTGCAGACCGGAATAGCGAACTGGCTGACGGATCTCATGGCCGACGAGACCGATACGGACGTGGCTTTCTACCACATCGGGGGCGTGCGTCTGGACAGCATCCCCGCGGGCGAGGTGGCGCTGTCGACCCTCTTCGACCTCGAACCCTTCGGGACGGAGATCTGCACGCTGCGGATGACGCCCGAGCAGATGCGCCGGATGATCCTTTCGAAGTACAACGACCCGGTGAATACGAAGGAGGCGCATCGCATCGACCTCTATTCGACGACGCCCTATACGATCGTTACGGACGGCCGCGACGCCGTGGATGTCCGTTTCCCGGAACTCACGGAGGGCCGGACCTATTCGGTGGCGGTCAGCAACTACATTTATAATAAGTACGACGATCTCCACTACACGGACGGCGTCGAGACGGGTCTGCTCGTTACGGACATGCTGCTCGAAGAGCTGGAGGACGATTCGCCCGTGGTGCCCGACAACACCCCGCGGCAGCGGGTTGCGGAGCGGTAAATCCCCTGCGCATGCCGGCCGAACGACGGTCCGCCGCCCTCTGTGGCGCGCGGACTGTTTCTGTTCGTCCCGTTCCCGCTCGGTGCCGTTCCGGCCGCGGGCCGTTTCTGTTTCGGCTCGTTCCCGCTCGGTGTTGTTCCGGCCGCGGGCTGTTTCTGTTTCGGCTCGTTCCCGCTCGGTGTCGTTCCGGCTGCGGACTGTTTTTGTTTCGGCTCGTTCCCGCTCGGTGTCGTTTCGGCTGCGGACTGTTTCTGTTTCGGCTCGTTCTCGCTCGGTGTTGTTCCGGCTGCGGGGCATTTTTGTTCGGGCGGCGGCATGCTCCGCAGTCTGTGTCCCCTTCGGTTGCCCCGAGAGCCTCGAAAGACGACCGATAAAGTATATTTTTCTGATTTTTTCTGTCGTGTCTCCGACATTGCTTTCGCCGTGTTCGGCCGTTCGCAATCCCGATGCGGCGGCGTGCACCCGCCCGAGAAACATGCCGTTCCGCTGCCGGGAACAGCAATACCGCCGACACGATCACATAAGGTTGCCGGGGCGTAGTTCGCACCGCGTTCGACGCTGTTCCCGGTTTGGCGACACGGTCGCTTCATCCTGCCTCCGGTCTTACCCCCCCCCTCCTCCGGCGGTCATCGTACAAGCGCGGACGCTCCCGGCCCCGCGAAAACAACTCTTTTATTATCGGATAAAGTTCGTATCCTCGTTTTCTGCCTTCCGTCCCGCGGTTCTCTCTCGGCCCATGGCCTTCTCCCGGCCCTCTTCCAGTTTGCGGTTCTTTCCCGTCCCGCGGCTCTCTTTCGACTTGCGGCCGAGCTCCGCAACGCTCGGTTCGGTTTTTTCCCGGACTGCGGCCGCGGCAAGCACTGCCGATTCCCGCTCTCGCAGGGTGCGGCGCATGAACGTAAGTGCGCTGCATGGTGAACCCCGCGTTCTCGGAGTCGCAGCTTAAGAACCTGCGGCGCCAGAATCGACACCTTGTCTCGACCCACCGTCGAAAATTAGTTTTCTTACAGGCCAGCCGAAACCCTGCTCACGGTTCCGGCCGGCCTTTTTTTGTCCGCGACGCCCCTGTCCCGGCATCTTTCTGTCCGGCCCCCGTTTCCGCCGCTCCCCAGCTCCGACCGTTCCGCTCCTCTGTTCTGATGAGAAAGGACTGCCCGACAGGATTTCCTCCTTCGGGAATCGCGTATGCCGAACGGAACGGCGGTGCGAACGAAAAGAGGCTGTCCGAACTCGTCAGACAACCTCTCCTGCCGGCAGCGAAGCCGGCGCCGGCATTTCGTGCGCAATGCGAGTGCCCGTCCGCCGCCCGTGCCCGCATCCCGTGCCCGCCTGCATCCCGCGTCCGCATCCAGCCGCGAGCAGCAGGATGAGGGCGGTGCAGGCTCTATAATTTCCGGTCGATCACCGCGCGGATGCGGTCGAAGACCTCGTCCATCGAACCCACTCCGTCGACGTCGGCATACTTGTCCTGTTTGGCGTAGAAGTCGGCGACGACCTGCGTCTGCCGGCGGTAGACTTCGATACGGCCGCGGATCACCTCCTCCGAAGCATCGTCCGCGCGGCCCGAATCCTTGCCGCGGAGCAGGATGCGTTTCACCAGCTCCTCCTCCGGCACGTGGATGTCGACCATCAGATCCACCTTCAGCCCGTGCCCGGCCAGAATCCGGTCGAACTCCTCGGCCTGCCTCGTCGTGCGCGGAAAACCGTCGAAGATGCAGCCTTTCGCCTCCTTGTGTTCGGCCACGTAGTTGGCGATCATGTCGATGACGATTTCGTCGGGGGCCAGCTTGCCCTCCCTGATGTAGGACTCCATGCGTTTGCCCAGCTCCGTGCCGCGGGCGATTTCACCTCGGATCACTTCGCCGGTGGAGACATGATGGATGCCGTAGTGCTCTTTCAGTCGTTGGGCCTGCGTGCCTTTGCCGCAGCCCGGTGCGCCGAATAAGACGATGTTAACCATGTTTCAGATCGTTTTTATGATTCGTGATACAAATTTACGTTATTTTTTGCGGAAACAAGGGATTTCGCCTAATTTTGTGAAAAATCCGAAACTCATGGAGAATAAGAAACGCACGGAGATCGCCGAGCTGGGCGAGTTCGGTCTGATCGACCGGCTGACACGCGCTTTCGGCAAGGGCAACCCGTCGACCGTGGCCGGCGTGGGCGACGACGCGGCCGTGATCGCACCGGCCGAGGGCGAGGTGGTGCTCTGCTCGACGGACACGCTCTACGAAGGGGTCGATTTCGATCTGACCTATTTCCCGCTCAAGCACTTGGGATACAAGGCCGTAACGGCCGGCGTGAGCGACATCCTCGCCATGAACGGCACGCCCGAGCAGATCGTCGTCTCGCTCGGTCTTTCGTCGAAGCTCCCGGTCGAGGCGCTCGACGACCTCTACGAGGGGATCGCCTTCGCATGCCGCGAGCAGCGGCTCGACCTCGTGGGCGGCGATACGAAGGCTTCGATGACGGGCCTCGTGCTCGGCATCACGGCCGTCGGTGCGGCCGCGCGCGACCGGGTGGTCTATCGTTCGGGCGCGCGCAAGCACGACCTGATCTGCATCACGGGCAACCTCGGCGCCGCCTACATGGGACTGCGGCTGCTCGAACGCGAGAAGCGCGTGCTGGGCGATGCGGAGAACCCCGAGCCGCAGTTCGCCGGATACGAATACCTGCTGGAGAAGTACCTCAAGCCGCGTCCGCGGACGGATGTCGTCGAGGCGCTCGCGGAGGAGGGAATCGTGCCCACGTCGATGATCGACCTGTCGGACGGTCTGTCCGGCGACCTGCTCCAGATCTGCAAGGCTTCGAAGTGCGGTGCGCGCATCTATCTGGACCGCATCCCGATCGCCCGCCAGACCTCGGCGCTGGCCGAGGAGATGCACACCGATCCGGTGATCGCGGCGCTCAACGGCGGCGAGGACTACGAGCTGCTCTTCACCGTGCCGCTCGCGGTGCGGGAGCGGGTGATGCGTCTGGGGCTGGTCGATGTGATCGGCCACATCACCGACGAGGCATCCGGAGCGTTTCTCGTAACGCCCGACGGCTCGGAGATCCGCCTCCGGGCGCAGGGCTTTCCGGAAAAAGAGGCCGCGAATTAGAAAAAAACGTCGCACGGATTGCGGATTGCGAAAAAATCCGTATATTTGCGCTCCCCTCGGGGAATAATTAACCGATTAAAGTCATGAACAATTACGAAACCGTTTTCATTGTTACGCCCGTCCTGTCGGATGCACAGGTGCAGGAGGTCGCTGACAAATTCCAAGGTGTCATCACCGAGAACGGCGGTCAGATCGTGAACAGGGAGGCGTGGGGCCTGAAGAAGCTCGCCTATCCCATTCAGAAGAAGACCACCGGATTCTATTTCCTCATGGAGTTTACGGGCGAGGGTTCGCTCGTCGACGCGCTCGAAACGCAGTACCGCCGCGACGAGCGCATCATCCGTTTCTTAACTTTCAAGCAGGACAAGTTCGCCGTGGAGTACTCGGAGAAACGTCGTGCGAAACTTTCTAACAAACAGGAGGAGTAAGTCATGGCACAGGAAAACAATGCAGCGCAGTCGGAGATCCGGTACCTCAATCCCGTCTCGGTAGACGTCAAGAAGAAGAAATACTGCCGTTTCAAGAAGCTCGGCATCAAGTATGTGGATTACAAGGACGGCGAGTTCCTCAAAAAGTTCCTCAACGAGCAGGGCAAGATCCTGCCCCGCCGCCTGACGGGTACTTCGCAGAAGTTCCAGAAGAAGGTCGCACAGGCCGTGAAGCGTGCCCGCCACCTTGCGATTCTGCCGTTCGTAACCGATTGTATGAAATAATATAGAGGAGGAGATACCATGGAAATCATACTGATTAAAGATATGGAGAACTTGGGCTACGCGAACGACATCGTGAACGTGAAGCCCGGTTATGCGAACAACTACCTCATTCCTCAGGGTTATGCCAAGGCTGCGACCGCTTCGGCCAAGAAGGTGCTGGCCGAGAACCTCAAGCAGCGCGCCCACAAGGACGCCAAGATCCTCGCCGACGCGCAAGCGTTGGCCGAGAAGATCGCCAACCTGCCCGTCGTGCTGACGGCGAAGGCCGAGGAGGGCAAGCTCTTCGGTACGGTTACGGCCGCCGATCTGGCGGAGGCGCTGGCCGCCAAGGGCGTGGAGCTCGACCGCAAGGCGATCGTCGTCGAGGGCATCAAGACCGTGGGCGAGTACGAGGCCGTCGCCAAGTTGCATCGCGACGTGAAGGCTACGATCAAATTCAGCGTAGTCGCCGCGGAGTAATCCGGAGTTGCGATGAACGGCAAGGGGGCTGTCTAACACAAGGGGACTGTCTAACAAGTCCCGAAAATCGGAAATCATGGGGCTGTCTAACACGTTTTAGACACCCCTTTTTTTATTCGTACGGCTATTCGGGAACTTTTCCGAATGCGCAATTTTCGGAGGGTTAAAAAAACTTGTCAGACACTCCCGTGAAATCGTTGAAATCAGACTCGGTAGACAGCTCCTTGCTGTTTTTTCGATGCGCTTTGTCCTTAGACTGAGGAGGTTGCGAGAAGGCCCTGTCGGTCGCCGGCCCGCCCCTCCCTCGCAGCGGTCGGCTGCGGGTCGATGCGCCCCGGCGGGAGCGAAAGCGGGACGGACGCAGAAGCGAGCGGAGACGGCAGAATCGTGAGCTGTGTCCGCAGAGATTCCTTTGATCCCTTTCGTCCCTTTCCGGCTCCGGGAGTGTCCGAACCCGATTTCGTCTCGGCGCTCGGCTTGACGAAACGGTTGAATCCTTTTCGTCCCTTTCCGGCTCCGGCAGTGCCCGAAAACGATTTCGTCTCAGCACTCGGTTTGGCGAAACGTAATTTCCGATTCCTTCACCCGCATCCCCGGACTTCTTCGGGCACTGTTTTTGTTTTTCCGCTCGGAAAGTCGAATACATGAGTGCCGTCCGATCCCGATTCGTTCCGCATATCGCCCTGCTTGTCTGCAACGTCATTTGGGCGATGGACTATCCGTTCTATAACCTCGTGCTTCCCCGCTATATCGAGCCGATCGCCATGATCGCGGCTTCGCTGGTCGTTACGGCTCTCCTTTCGCTCGTCCCTCTCCTCTGGCAGAAGGCCCAAAAGGTCGAGAGACGCGACATCCCGAAGCTGATCGGCGCCGGACTGCTGATCGGCGTGGCCCGCAAGGTCTTCATCATGTACGGTCTGTCGATGACCTCGCCGATCGACGGTTCGATCATCGACACCATCGTCCCGCTGCTCGTCCTGCTGCTCTCCGTTGTGCTCGGCATCGACCGGTTCACGCGGCTCAAGGTCGCGGGGCTCGTACTGGGCATGGCCGGCGCCGTGGCCGTGGTGCTCACAGGCGCATCGTCCGCGCATGTCCACTCGCATCTTTGGGGCAATATCATGATTTTCCTCTGTGCGTGCGTTACTTCGCTCTATATGGTCTGGTTCAAGAAGCTGGTGGCCAAGTACAACATCACGACGATGCTCCGGTGGGTCTATTGCACGGCGGCCGTCGTGATGCTCCCTTTCGGCATCCGGGACATCGTTCATACGGATTACGCGCTCATCGCATCGAGCGGCAAGGTGCTCTTCTCGGTATTTTTCGTGTTGATCGCCCCGACCTACGTGCCGAATCTGCTGCTCAATTTCGCCCTCAAGTTCGTGCAGCCCGTCGTAACGAGTATCTACACCTATCTCCAGCCCGTGCTGGCAATCGTCATTTCCGTCTGGATGGGGCTCGATCGGTTGCATGTCGACACGGTCTGTTTCGCCCTCGTGATCTTCGTGGGCGTGGGGCTCGTGCTGCGTTCCTACCTCACGCATGAGGATCCGCCGGCGAGCAGGGTCCACTGAGTGCGGCTGTGCGCAGCCGCGCGGATGGTCCGGGCGGGGAGCGGCGGTCCTGTTCCGCTTCGCGCGTTTCTCCGCACGTCCGCTGCGGATGACATGCCGCGTGCCGGGCGGTCGGACGGTTGCCGGGGCGGGGTATCCGGCGGGCTGCTTTGATGTGGCAGGCCCTTGCCTCTCGGGGGAGGGGCCCGTCGGCATTTACCCACGGGCTTTCGTACGAAATGGCGGCATCCGATTCCGCGTTTCGATTCCGCGTTTCGATTCTGCGTTCTGATTCCGCATTTGATTCTGCATCTGTTTCCGCGTTACGCTTTCGCATCTGCATTCCGGTTCCGGGGATTCCGTGAGGTGCACTCCGGTTCGGGTGTCGGGAGCCTTGCCGGCGAAGAGGAGGGCCGATTCTTTCGGAACCCGAACGTTTGTCGACGAACATTTTAGAATATACGGACGGATAAACAGGAGGGGCCGTCCCGTTTTTCCGTTCCTTTCGGAGGGTTTCCTGTTCGGAGAGTTTCCTGTCGGAGTTCTCCCCCGGGAACCGGTACGAATAAGGAAGAGGAGGAGGCTGATGAGGTTTCAACGCTTTGAGAATTAGCCTCTCCGGGGGCGAAGGCGGTGCGAATGCAGAAAGAGGCTGTCCGAAACTTGTCGGACAGCCTCTTTTGCGGATCGTTTCGCAGGAAGAGCGGAATTACTTCTCCTCCTTCTCCATGGCGGCTTTCAGGGCGGCCAGACCGGCGATGTCGCCCAGCGTGGTCTTTTCGACCGAAGCGTTGATCTTCTTCACGGTAGACTTCGTAGCGTCGGCCGCTGCGCGTTTCTCGGCCTTCTCGGCTGCGTATTCGGCCTTCTTGGCCTCCTCGAACAGACGGGTGTGCGAGAGCGTGATGCGCTTGGTGGCTTTCGAGAATTCGAGCACTTTGAAGGGCAGCTTCTCGCCGGCCTTGGCGGTCGTGCCGTCCTCCTTGACGAGGTGGCGCGCCGGGGCGTATCCTTCGATGTTTTCGCCCAGCGATACCACGGCACCCTTCTCCGTGAGCTCCGTAATGGTACCCTCGTGTACGCTGTCCGGAGCGAACTGCCCCTCGATGGCGTTCCAAGGATTCTCTTCGAGCTGCTTGTGGCCGAGGCTCAGACGGCGGTTGTCCTTGTCGATTTCGAGCACCACCACCTCGATGTCGGCGCCTACCTGCGTGAACTCGCCCGGATGCTTCACCTTCTTGGTCCAGCTGAGGTCCGAGATGTGGATCAGACCGTCGATGCCCTCCTCGATTTCGACGAATACGCCGAAGTTCGTGAAGTTGCGCACCTTGGCCGTGCAGCGCGTGCCGACGGGGTATTTGGTCTCGATGTTCTCCCACGGATCGGGCGTGAGCTGCTTGATGCCCAGCGACATCTTGCGCTCCTCGCGGTCGAGCGTCAGGATGACGGCCTCGACTTCGTCGCCCACTTTCAGGAAGTCCTGAGCCGAGCGCAAGTGCTGGCTCCACGACATCTCCGATACGTGGATCAGACCCTCCACGCCGGGGGCGATCTCGACGAACGCACCGTAGTCGGCCATCACGACGACGCGGCCCTTCACATGGTCGCCCACCTTGAGCGAAGCGTCGAGCGCCTCCCACGGATGGGGTTCGAGCTGCTTGAGACCCAGAGCGATGCGCTTCTTGGCATCGTCGAAGTCGAGGATCACGACGCGGATCTTCTGGTCGAGCTGCACGACCTCCTCGGGGTGGCTTACGCGGCCCCACGACAGGTCCGTGATGTGGATCAGACCGTCGACGCCGCCCAGATCGACGAATACGCCGTACGAGGTGATGTTCTTGACGGTGCCTTCGAGGATCTGGCCCTTCTCCAGCTTGGACATGATGACCTGCTTCTGGGCTTCGAGCTCGGCCTCGATGAGCGCCTTGTGCGACACGACCACGTTGCGGAACTCCTGATTGATCTTCACCACCTTGAACTCCATGGTCTTGTCGACGTATACGTCGTAGTCGCGGATGGGTTTCACGTCGATCTGCGAGCCGGGCAGGAACGCCTCGATGCCGAAGACGTCGACGATCATGCCGCCCTTCGTGCGGCACTTGATGTATCCCTTGATGATCTCGTCCTTTTCGAGCGCCTCGTTGACGCGGTCCCACGACTTGAGCTGGCGGGCCTTCTTGTGCGACAACGCGAGCTGGCCGCTCTTGTCCTCGGCCGACTCGACGTAGACCTCGACCTTGTCGCCGACCTTCAGATCGGGATTGTAGCGGAACTCCGACACGGGGATGATGCCCTCGCTCTTGTAGCCGATGTTCACGACCACTTCGCGTTTGTTGATGTGCATGACGGTGCCCTCGACCACCTCGCCGACGGCTACGTTCGACAACGTCTTGTCGTAGGCGGCGGCAATCTCCTCCTTGGGTTGGTCGTACACGCCCAGATCGTTCTCGAATGCGTTCCAGTCGAAGCTCTCGTTGGCGACTGCTTTGTTGTTTTCTTCCATAGCGGAAATGAATGTGCGATTCAATCGCTCGTTAAATGGTTAATAATAAATTCGTTGCCCGATGCGGACATCGCACGGGCGCACAAATATACGGCTTTTCGTCCGGACGGCCAAAAAAAGCGGCTTGAATTTCTATTTGTCGGGCGGAACGGCGACGGGCGGATGCGGCGACGGCAGGCGGACGGCCTCCGGCTGCCGTTCGCGGCCGGCGCGCTCCGCGCAGAAGACGAAGTGGGGCATGTCGACTCCGCGAAAGCGTTTTACGACGGTGTCCGTCCGCCGCATTCCGTTGCGCAGCGCCACCCGCTGCGAGGCGACGTTGCTGTCGCGGACGAACGAATAGATGCGCTCCATGCCGAGCGGTCCGAACGCGAGGCGCTTGCAGGCCGCGGCGGCTTCGGTCGCATAGCCCGCGTGCCAGCAGTTGCGGCACAGCAGGTAGCCGATCTCCGGCACGCGCCGTTCGCGGTAGGGCTGCATCGTGATGCCGCACTGGCCGACGAACGTGTCGTCCGACTTGCGGATCGCGGCCCAGAGCCCGAATCCGTCTTGCGCATAGCGCATTTTCTGACGTTCGAACCACTCGGTCGCTTCGCGGTCGGAGAGGGGGCCTTCGTAGGCATACATCACGGCGGGGTCTTGCAGCATGCGCCGCAAGGCTGCGAAATCGCTGTCGCGGAGTTCGCGGAGGAGCAGCCGGTCGGTTTCGAGGATCGTATCTTTCATCGTGCGGTTTCATCGTGCGGTCTTGTCGTGCAGTCTTGTCGCGCAGTTTCACAGGACAGTCTTATCATACACTTTTGTCATGCAGGTTCGGCGTGCAGTCTTGTCGTGCAGTCTCGGCGGCGGGATCATATGTACGCTCCGGGCGGAGCGCGGAGATTCGTCTTCGGCTTCCGTTCTCGCGTTGCGGTGGTCCCGGGGAAGGGGCGATGCCGCAACGCACGGTCGGGAGGCGGTCTTCACGGTGGTCTTTGCGCGGCGCCTCGGGAGCAGGGCTCGGTGCCACTTTTCTTACCTGTCGCAGACGTTTGGCTGCATGGCGGCTTCGGCGGCCTGCACACGCCTCGGGTGCGCGATAAACCGTCCGCACCCCGGCAGCGAGCGGCCCTTCTGCCTGCGCCGCCGACATCGTGTCGGGCGATGCCGGCGGTTTGCTGCATGTGCCGGTGTCTGTTCCGGCCACTTGTCCGACTACTTATCCGGTCATCTGTTCCGGCGTCTGTTCCGGTGTTCGTCCCTGCCGCCTGTACCGATGCAACCGATGGGGGGGATGGCAAGAGAAACACCGGAGAATCGCGGGAGGGGCGCAAAAAATATCCGGCTTCCCCGATCGGGGAAGCCGGGATCTCTCGGATCGGTAAACCGGTTCTATTACAGAGCGTTCACATGGAGCTGCAAGGCGCTCTTCAGGTTGCCCGCCTTGTTCTTGTGGACGATGTTGTGCTTTGCGAGCTTGTCCAGCATAGCGGTTACCTTCGGAAGCAGAGCCTCGGCGGCGCTCTTCTCGGTGGTATTGCGCAGGGCCTTCACGGCGTTGCGGGCCGTCTTGTGGTAAAGGCGGTTGTGCGCACGCTTGGTTGCTGTCTGGCGGATGCGTTTTTTCGACGACTTATGGTTTGCCATAACTTTTGAACTTTATATTTTTACTTTTTCCGTTTCTTTTTTCGCGGGTCGGAGGACTTCCTCCGCTCCGTCGCATTTTCGCCGATCCCGGGCGTGGCGGAATCCGATGGATTCCGGCCTCCCCCTCTCCGGCTCCTTATTCTTCGTACAGCCTCGGCTGTTTGCGGATAGGCGCTGAGCCCGCTCCTCGCATCGTTCGCCCGTCCGTCATTTCCGCGTCGGCGAAAACGCCGTTCGAGTAGCCCGTAGGAGAGTCGAACTCCTCTTTCAAGAATGAAAATCTTGCGTCCTAACCGATAGACGAACGGGCCTTTACCGCTATTTCCCCTCCTCGGCGGGGTTACTTTAGCGGTGCAAAGGTAAACAAAAAAGCGGCCCGAACAAAAAAATGGATGAAAAAAATCGTTTCTTCTACTCTTTTAGGGTCCGGACGCTCCGCGACGCGGGATCAAAGCGGATGCCGCCGCCCGCGAAAAGACGCTCGATATGGCCGCTGAGGATCATCTCGGAGGTCGGCAGGTGGTGCAGCGCGGGCGGGTCGATCAGCGCCACGCCGTCGCAGAGCGAGAGGGCGATGTCGAGCTCGTGCGTCGAGAAGAGGATGCACTTGTGCTGCTCGCGGGCCAGACGCCGCAGCAGGGTGCAGAGCTCGTAGCGGTTCGGTAGGTCGAGAAACGCCGTGGGTTCGTCGAGCAGGATCACGGGCGTGTCTTGGGCGAGCGCACGGGCGATCATGATGCGTTGGCATTCGCCGTCGGAGAGCGTGTCCATCGTCTTCGCGGCGAACGACTCCATGCCCGTCAGCCGCAGCGCGTGCCGCACGATTTCGCGGTCGCCGCCGCTCAGGCGGCCGATCCAGTCGGTGTAGGGCGCACGGCCCAGTGCGACGACCTCCTCGCAGGTGAGGTTGGCGATGCGGACCTTGTCCGTGGCGACGAAACCGACGGTCCGGGCCCGTTGCCGCTGCGTGAGCCCGTGCAGCTCCCGCCCGCACAGGCGAATGGAGCCCGAGGCCGAGGGACCCAGACCGGCGATGGCGCGCAGAAGCGTGCTTTTGCCGGTGCCGTTGCGGCCGAGAAGCGCCGTGAGCGCACTGTCGGGGAGGTCGGCCGAAACGCGGTCGAGCAGAATGCGCGAGCCGTAGCTCAGCGTGAGGTGGCGGAGTGTGATGCCCATCAGAAAAGATTGCGGTTGCGGAGTACGACGAATATCACTACCGGGATGCCCAAGAGGGCCGTGATGGTGTTGATCGGGAAGGCGAGGCTCTTGGCGACGAGGTCGCAGACGAGGAGCAGCACGGCGCCCGTGAGCATCGACGCCGGCATCAGGATGCGGTGGTCGGCGCTGGCGAAGAGCATGCGCGCGAGGTGGGGCACGGCCAGCCCGATGAAGCCGATCGGACCACAGAAGGCGGTTACGGTGCCGGCGAGCAGCACGGTCGAGAGGAAGACGAGCCGACGCGAACGAACGATGTCGAGACCCATCGTGCGGGCATAGTTTTCGCCCAGAAGCAGCAGGTTGAGGGGTTTGATCGCCGCGACGGAGAGCGTCAGACCCGCTCCGACGACGGGCGCGATGAGCGCCATCTGGGCGGCCGTTACGTCTCCGAGCGAACCCATGGTCCAGATGACGAACGATTTGAGCGCCGACTCCTCGCTGAGGTATTGCAGGATCTCGACCACCGAGCCGATGCCCGAGCCGAACATCATGCCGAGGATCAGGAGAACCATGATGTCCTTGATGCGGCGGCTGACGGCCACGATGACGAACAGCACGAGGGCCGAACCGAGCCATGCGGCCCCTGCGATGCCGAGCGACTGGAGCAGCGTGTGGTTCGCGACACCGAGCAGGGGGGCGCCCAAAAGAAAGAGCGCCACGCCCAGTCCGGCGCCCGAGCTGATGCCCAGTACGTAGGGGCCTGCGAGCGGGTTGCGGAAGAGGGTCTGCATCTGCAGGCCGCTGGCCGCCAGCGCCATGCCGGCGAGAAGGGCCGTCGAGGCTTTCAGCAGCCGGATCTTGAGGATGATCTCGCGGGATACCGGGTCGCATGCACCGCCGGTGAGCGCGCCCCAAATATCCCCGAACGAGACCGCTACCGAGCCTACGGCCAGATCGGCGGCGAAGAGCGCCGCGAGCAGCAGCGAAAGAAGCACGAAGAGCAGCGGCCGGCGGGTCATCGTCGAAATGAATCGGAGGTGGAGGTTCCGTGCGTCCGCCGTGCCGGTGCGGACGGGAGGGGCCGCCCGGCGCGGGCGGTGCGGGCGACCTGTAAAACGGTGCGGATGTCGCGGACCGTGCGGACGAGGCGGCCCGTGAGGACCGTGCGGACGGGGGGGTGGCGGCGGGTGCGGGGGCGGACCGCCGCTTCCGACGTGCGGCAGGGGGTGCCGCGAGTCCCGGAGAGGCTCGGGGTGTCGGTAGTGCCGGAAGTATGGGCGGCGCGGGCGGCGGAAAGGCTTGGCGATGAGGTGCGGAACCGACTTGCGCAGCCGGCGGCGATGCGGGCTGCGGAGAGCGGTGTGAAGGGCGGAAGCGATTTCATATCGCACAAAAATAGAAAAAATTATGCGAGAATTGTGTGATTTCGCAAAAATATACTATATTTGCAGTCCCAAAGCAAAGGGAAACGGTATCGGGGCGTAGCTCAGTCCGGTTAGAGTACACGTCTGGGGGGCGTGTGGTCGCTGGTTCGAATCCAGTCACCCCGACTGATGGAAAATCCTTGATATTCAGTCGAATATTGAGGATTTTTCTTTTGTGATGTATAGCCGGAAAAGTGGCGGTGGTACACAAGTGGTACATAAATGGTCGCTATCCGAAAATTTCAATCTCAGTCGTTAAGTATTTGGTTGTTGCGTGGTTGCTGTATTTGGGCCTATACAGTCGCTCCGAACAGGCGGATAATGAATTTTATTGGGTTCGTGGCTATATGAGCTGTAATCGCGTCGCAGTATCTTCTGTTCCGACGAAACAAAACGACCTGCCAATATGTTTTTGGCAGGTCTTGCTAATTTTACTCTGCCGATGTCCCGATCAGCAACAGTATCGAATAGTCGGTTTCCGCCAGTTTTGCATCCGTGCCGCAGCCCCAGACGATATTTACTTGCGGGGCAAATTCGTGAATGACAGTTAAGAGGCTGCATAGGTCGTCGAAACTAATCTCCGATGTGGGATGATAACTTACTTTTACAATCACGTCGAGATCGCCTTCGATATGTAGGGCTTCTAATTCGGTGCGGAGTTGCTCCGCCAAGACGGGCATTGCGCCCTCGACCGTAATTAGGGTACAAGATGCCGCGCTATTCAAAATGCGGTCGAAATCGTTTCGGACGATCGACACCATGTCGTCTTCCGATGGGTTGAATTGGGTGTCGAGATAGTGTTTTATTTCTTCTTTGTTTTTCATGCGATTTTGTTTTTGGGTAATACATTCCGGCTGTGAATACGCAGGTCGTTTCAGCCGATATGTACTGGTAGATCGTCGTTGCGGCTTGCTTATTTAAGTCCTATACATTGGCTTGAAATAGGCGGTTAATAAATTTTATCGAGTTTCCGACTACATGAGCCGTAATCGTATCGCAGTATCTTCTGTTGGGATTTAACAAAGCGACCTGCCGGGTTGCGGCAGGTCGGGACAACTAAGAATGGTCGGGATAAAGATTCGGAAAAAGATGTGGATAACAACTTACAGCTATGTGCTTTATCCTCGACCGAAATTGTATACGAGATTATTCTATTTTCCGATAAAGGGTTTTGAATTCATACCTTATTTCATAAGTTTCGTTCAGATCGAATAATGCTCGTTTCAAAATTTTACCTAAAATGGTTTTTTGAGTATTCCTATTGGGATAATGTGTTGTGATCGCGTTCAATGGTTCGGTGTTTTCCCAATCGACTTGATTTTCGCCGACTAAATTTTGTGCAGTAAACCATGTGTCTGCGGAGTAATTCTTTTCCTGTAAACGCCTGATTAGGTAGTCTGCAATTTCTTGGCGATTTTCAAGATTTGTTTGCCAAAGACAGCTATGTAATTCTTGACGTTGCCCATTATCACCAAAATAGATTAGTGCCATAGCTTAAAATTCGATTTCTTCGATAATTTCGAATAATTCTTTCCAAGTTTTCGTGTCGTATGTAGTTTTGCAATCAATCGGCACTCCAAGATAGCTGTACTTATCAGTACAATCCATACCACGAAATGTGGTGGATAGAATAACCGGAGGAGCAATTGCTTTGCAATATACTTTAGTGAAGAGCAAAGGTTTCGCATAAAAACGATTGAAGCCATTTGCAAAAGCGAGTTCACCTATTTCTTTTACTCCATTTCCAATGGTCAAATACCCATTAAAACCAGTACAATAACAAAAAGCCTCCTTTTCTATATTAGTTACTTGATCGGGAATAATAAGGTTGCCAGAAAAACCAAGGCACCGATAAAAACAGCCACTTGAGATAGTCGTTATTCCCGTTCCTAATGTTAATGAGGTGAATCTGCTACATCCGTAAAAAGCTTCACTTCCAATAAATGTAACATTATCAGGGATAATAAGATTCCCGATTAGTTTTGAACAGCTATAAAAGGCTTTACTACCTATACTTTGTAATCCATTAGGTAATATTAAGTCGCCAGCCAATGACGTGCAGCTTTCAAAGGCTGAAACGCCAATCGAAACAACGCTTGATGGTATATCGATAGATGTAATTTGGCTTTGATAAAACGCATTGTCCGGTATGGCTTCCAAATTCAGCGGTAGAATGACCGTCTTGACCGTACTTTCTTTGAAACAACTGGCCGGAATGGTCGTATTGTCGATTTGTGCCAGATCGACGGACTCCAATGCGGGCATGGTGCGCATGAAATCATAGTCGAACGTGTTGAGTTTGCCCGTCAGTTTCAGTCCGATCAATTTCTCTTTTTCATCGGCGGAAATGTAGTTTTCCAATGTTCCTGCCGTTTCGACATGAACCGTTTTATATCCCGAAGCCTTTTGCGCGAACAGAATGCTTTGTGCTACCAATCCGCTATCGTCTTTCAGGCTGACGGTTGAATAACGATAGGTCGTGTTCGGATTGGCTTGGGCGGTAAAGGTGAGCGTTTCCATATGTGTCGCTGCACGTGTCTCGGCAACAGACAGCCAAACACGATCGGCCTCCGGAATTTCCACCGTATAGGTTACATTGGTTTCCACTTTGACCTGCACGATTTCGCCTTCTGCGGCAATCTCCACGGTATCTGTCGAAACGATAATGACGCTCTCGACAAAATTGATAATGCGCATGATGGTATTCGTTCCTTTGGAGACAAATACCAAGATGCGGCTTGCTTCGAGGTCGGCCGACGGTGTTGTAACGATGATTTTCCCGGATCGGTAATCTGTCGGTGAAACAGACGCCTTATAGAGGTCTTGCGCTACCACCTCGATTCGTGTCGTTTCATCCGCGCCGATAATCGTATATTCGATTTCATAGGTTTTTCCCGGCAGGACATTGATGGATTCCGTATTGCTGAATGTGATATCCAATTTTTCGGATGGCGTTGCTTTCGGAATCGTAATTGTGCTGTCGTCATTCAAGGTGAATATAACGCTGTCATCTGTTTCTTCGACATCCTTGAAGATACCTCCGGCTTGTCCCGGTTCGCCCTGTTCTCCTTTATCGCCCGTTGCCTTGCCGAGTTGTGTCCACGATGCACCATCGTTATAGGAAATGTACCAGTATCCGTCCTCGATTTTCAATTGAGGCGTTATGCCGTCTTTTCCATCCTCTCCGGGCTTGCCATCCTGCCCATCCTCGCCATCTTCGCCGGGTTTGCCGTCCTGTCCATCGTTGCCATCCTGTCCCGGCTTACCATCTTCTCCATCCTGACCGTCGCGGCCTTCTGCTTTTATCTTGTTGCCGGAATCATCCGTCAGCCAGTCGCCGTTAAGCGTCCAGTAATAGATTCCGTCGGCATCCTGCTTTACTCCGATAACCGGGGTAGAGCCGTCTTTCCCGTCTTCGCCGGGTTTGCCGTCCTGACCGTCTTTTCCATCCTGTCCGTTGTAAATCGTAATCGGTGCACTTTGGGTAAAGGAAATGGTGTAACCAATTGTTTCTCCATCCTTAGTAATGGGGACGACGCTGGTAATGTAGTCCTTGTTTTGAAGGGCATTGACAAGGGTTTGCAGGGATGAAATGTTGGTGTTCATCTGCTTGCATAATTCTTCGAGTTTTGCGACCCTGTTTTCGAGGTCGTCCACGCGTCCGGTCAATGCCGAATCATCGTAGCTTTCCCCGCAACCGAACAGAACGGAGGCGAGTAGTAAGGTAAGTAATCTTTTCATGGAATTGGATTTTATCGTATTAGTGTTCGTGTTTTCCAGAAGGACTGAGCGTGCATCCGCCATAAGCCGTTGAGCCACAATATACACATCGACCGTACCCGGATTCGTGTTTATGCTTTTTTGATGGACTGTTTATGCAGCCTCCATAAGCCGTTGACCCGCAATAAACACACCTGTCACCTATCTGCTGGTGTTCGTGTTTCCCGTGCGGGCTGTTCATGCATCCGCCAAAAGCGGTGCTACCGCAAAATTTGCATTTACTCATAGCAACAAGTTTTTTGTTGCCATCCGGCTCCTGTATGGCGGATTAGTAGCAAAAAGAAAGTGTGGAACTGCAATATATGATATTCGGGAAGTCTAATAAAGACCAAAATGAAAAAAAGAGCTAAACAAGTGCAAATATAATCATTGATATACTGTATTTTATGTGGTATCAGATTCGGGAATAACTTTTTAATTTGTCTTAATCCGTTGCAAGATTCTTCGGGATATATGGGAACATTTACGGGAATTTATTTACCTTTGCCGCATAACCGAAAAAGCAACGCGGATGAAAGTCACCGTCTATCTGAAAAAGTGTTCCCCCGAGGCCTCGAACATCTGTTTCAGGGTCAGGGATAGGAATGTGGACATAAAGGTCGTTTCCCCGCTTGAAGTGCAGGACAAGTATTGGGATTCCGATACCCTCAGCTACAGGCGCACGACAACCGTGCCTGCCGCCGAGCAGAAACGCCTGCCCGGACAGATCGCCGCCATCATCGAGCGGGCGGAGAACACATTCACGGCCAAGGCCGACAGCAGGTGGATGAGGCAGGTCATCGAGGATGTGCTGTACCCGGCCCACGCCTTCGAGCGCAACCACCCGAACCTGCTCGCCCGTGTCCATGAGTATCTGGAAAAGTTTGACGGCGCGGAAAGGACCAAGGAACACATCATACGCTTCGAGCGCAGGATGTCGCGCTACCATGACTACCGGCGGGAGATACTGGGCGAGACGGACTTCACCCTCTTCGTGGAGACCGTCACGCTGGAGCAGATGAACGATTTCAGGGATTATGTCGTAAACGAGTACAGGCTGCGGCAGGAGCATCCAGACTTCTATGCATCCCGCACGCTCATCAACCACAGGCCGAGGCCGCTTTCCGGCACGACCGTCATCAACACCATGAACCTGTTCTGCACCTTCCTGCACTGGTGCAAGAAGATGAAGTATTCCGACAACGGGGTCTATGCCCTCTACGGCTGCAAGGAGCCCACCTACGGCGACCCGTTCTTCCTCACTTCGGAAGAGAGGAATATTCTCTACGATGCGGACTTGAGCGACAACCCGAAACTGGACGTCATCCGGGACATCTTCGTGTTCCACTGCTATGTCGGCTGCCGCGTGGGTGACCTTTACAGGCTCACGCGGGACAACATCAAGGACGGCTTTCTGGAATACATGCCGCAGAAGACGAAGAAATGTCAGGCGAAGACCGTCAGGGTGCCGCTGCATGAGAAGGCACTGAAGATACTGGAACGTTACGATGCCAATGCCGGCAGACTGTTCCCGTTCAAGCAGATACACACCTACAACCTCGGCATACGGGAACTGCTGAAGCGTTGCGGAATAGACCGGACGGTGACCATCCTCGACACGCACGGTTACAACACCATGCAGAAACCCTTGTACGAAGTGGCCACCAGCCATACGGCACGCAAGACCTTCGTGGGTAACCTATACCGGCAGGTGCCCGACCCAAACCTGATAGCCTCCATGTCGGGACACGTGGAGGGCAGCAGGGCGTTCAACCGCTACCGCACGATAGACGATGACATGAAGCGCAGGCTTGTGGATATGATAGATTAGACAGAAAGGAGGACATACATATGAAAGTGACCGCATTCATCCGGAAGACCGCCGCCAAGAACAACATCACCGACCAGGCTCGGGTCTATTTCCGTGTCCGGGACATCGGCGGCGTGGACATCAAGGCCGCAAGCGAACTGTCCATCAACCCCAACCACTGGAGCCCGGAACGGCAGGGCTACAAGCCCCGCGTGGCCCTGGTGTCGGAGGAGAAGAAGATGGGCTTCGACAAGGACGTGCAGCAGATCACCCATCTCATCACGAAAGAGTACCATCGGGGCGTGGACGGCAACTGGCTCAAGGGGCTGATAGAGGAATACCACCATCCCGGCATCAACGCGAGGGGCGGCAACAAGGCCGACGAGTACCTGCTCTCGTTCCAGATACGGAAATACGTCGAGGAAACACCGCTTGCGGATGAAAGCCGGAAACACCATCTCGACAATCTCAACAAGGTGCTGCGCTACGAGCGTTTCCGCCACGAAGTTCTGCACCAGAGAGGCTTCCACCTGTGCATCGACACCGTCACGGCGGACGACATCAGGGACTTCAAACTGTGGATGCAGGAGGAACACAGGTATGTGGACATGTACCCCGTATTCTACCGGAACGAGAAACTCCGCGATGTCGGACAGAGGCGTTCCGAGAACAGCATGTCGGGATCGCTCTACCGTATCCGCACCGTCGTCAAGTGGTGCATCAAGCGCGGGCTGACAAGGAACAATCCCTTTGACCAGTACCAGATTGCCCGGCCGATGTACGGTGATCCGTTCTACCTGACGCTCGAGGAGCGGGACAAGGTGTACTACGCCGACCTGAGCGGCATGGGACCGACCTATCCCGTCTACCGGGACATCTTCATGTTCCAGTGCCTGATAGGATGCCGCGTGAGCGACCTGAACCGGCTGACCAAGGCGAACATCGTGGACGGCTTCGTGGAGTACATACCGCAGAAGACGAAGATGGAGCACGCCAATACGGTGCGTGTGCCGCTCAATCAGAAGGCACGGGAGATACTGGAACGCTACAAGGATCTGGAGAACGCCCTGCTCCCACGGTTCTCGCACTTCGGCTACAACAAGAAGATAAAGGAGATACTCAAGTATGTGGGCATCGACCGCACGGTCATCGTCCTCGACCCGAAGACAAGGGTGGACGTGGCAAAACCTTTATACGAAGTGGCGACCACACATACCGCACGCAAAACCTTCATCGGCAACCTTTACAGGCAGGTCAAGGATCCTAACCTGATAGCCTCCATGTCGGGACATTCGGAAGGGAGCCGGGCCTTCGCACGGTACCGCAAGATTGACGACGAGATGAAGAAGGAGCTGGTGAGCCTTTTAGACTGATTGTCATATTCCTCTTTTATTATCTTATACCCCAAAAATCCTACGAATATGGACGGGCAGAAACAGACATACGAACAGTTCAAGGCGGACATCCTCCAGTGGAAGGACGCGCACAGGGAGGAATACCGCCGCTTCGCGAAAATGATGGCGGACGGGAACGAGATGCAGTACCTTGCCGTATGCCGCGCCATCTTCAAACAGCTGCCCGGAATCAGGCGGGAATGGCAACAGTCATGGTGCGACGATAGCACGGACGGCTTCAGGAACATAGGTCTGCATTTCAAGGAGAACGCGGTGCCGGGGCAAATCGTGGAACTGTACAGGAAACAGAGGGAAGAAGACACTGCCCCGCCTCCGTCCACATTCTGGGGCAGGATGAAATACATTTTCAGACAGAGTCTGAGAAAACGCTGCGTAACCCTGTCCGCCCCTCTCGTGCTGAGCTGGCTGTACTACGGCAAGAGTTTCGAGGCGATGGTTGACATGGTCAGCAGGCAGGCGGGACATCCCAAGGCTGGGAACGCCGAAAGGATGGGCTGCTCCATTGTCGTCAGGCAGATTATCGAGGTGTCCATAAAGAACGGCTTCCGCACGCAGGAGGACTGGAACGAACACTTCGCCATGAAGGACGCAATTGAAAAAGGAAGCGTCGGCGAATGGGCTTTGCAGTCCTTAAAGGACGGGATGGGAGGCGGTGATACCGAAGGCAGCCCGACAGCAACGGACTCCGGCAGCGGTACGGTGCCACAGACACAGCGGAAGGCAGGAAAGAAGAAGATACAGGAGCGGCCGCTTGCAGATTATCTCAAGTGCGGAAACAAGGAGGCAGTTATACAATGCATCCGCAATTTCGTTTCCATAAACACGAGTGCCGTCCATCAGGCACTCCCGTTCTATGTGCTGAAAGACCTGCGGCTGGTGGCCGGAATGCACGCCGCCAAGGAGTACAGTGTGGGGATGGCACTGCAGTTCCCCGACCTGCCCTCGCTGAAAAGCGAGAGCGCCATACGGCAGGCGGTCGGCTTCCTGAAGACGGCAAAGCATATCATCAAGGACGGGAAAGACCAGATGGCCCCGCTCATCGAAAGCGACGAGAACCGGGAACTGTTCCGGACACTGGCGGCAGAAGTCAAGAAAATCACCGCCGATGATGAAGCGGAAACGGCCGCCGGATAAGGCAAAGTGAGCCGTTTTACATGGTCATGCAGACTTGAATTGTCATGACAATTTAAGACAAGGCCTTATATATCAATCCGTTTCAATTCCCATATACTTTTGCACCGTCAACCTTTTCCCTAAGGTCGGCGGTGCTTCTCTTTTATAAGCCATCGGAAGCGGGGCATCAGGGAACTTTTGAAGATGGTCATCACAAAATTCAAAACTGATATTTATGATCACCATAGAAAGTCTGGTTGAGCAGGGCGCGAACGTGAAACTGGAAGTCACGCCAGCCGACCTTAAGATGTTTGCCGAGGCCATCGTGCAGCGCACGATGGCGGCCCGGCAGGAAGAACTGAATGCGGAGATGCGGCGTGTGGCGGAAGAGACATGGCTCAACACAAGACAGGTGCGTGAGCTGCTGAACGTGTGCGAGGGGACGCTCAACCTGTGGGCGAAGCGCGGCTACCTCGTCCCCGTCAAGGTGGGCAACAAGAACATGTATGCCAGATCGGATGTCCGCCGTGTGCAGACGGGAGGCAAGTCCGAGAGTGTGACATCCTATTGCAAGAAGAGAAATGGCTGACATGACAAACACCCGACTTGAACTGTGCAACATGATCCGCATGGAGGCGGAGCATGTCAGTGATACAGGCTTCCCTCTGGATGTCTTTCCGCAGGCCGTGCAGTCCGTCATACTCGACATGGACCGGTACGAGAACTACAAGACCGAGTTCATCGCGACGGCCATGCTGTCGGCGGTATCGGCCGCATTGGGAGGCACCTACCGTATCCGCATCAAAGGCGAATGGCAGAGCAACGCCGCCCTCTACATCATCCTCGTGGGCAGGCCGGGACTGGGCAAGACACCGCCGCTGGAGGCGGCATACCGTCCCATACGGAAGCACGACTATGCCCTGTTCAAGGCGTATGAGTCGGAGTTGGAGGCATGGAAAGCCGCCGGGGAGAGCGGCAGGAAGCCCGTGCTGCGGCGCACAGTCGTGTCCGACTTCACTCCGGAATCGCTCCTGCTGACACACAACAGCAATCCCCGCAGCGTGGTCATTCTGGTGGACGAGATAATGGGCATGTTCAACTCCGCCAACCGCTACACCAACGGGCAGCTCATAGAGCAGCTGCTCACGGCATGGAGCGGCGGGGCGTTGGATGTGACAAGGGTCGGCAGCACCGTGCCTGTCCACATAGAACAACCGTGTATCAACATCGTCGGGACCACGCAGACCAAGCGCGTACATGAACTGCTCTCGAAGGGCTTTGAGGAAAACGGCCTGCTCGACCGCATCCTGTTCGTGCTTCCCAAGTCCCGTGAAGTGCCAAAATGGACCGACTGGGATGATGGCGGGGAGGACAGGGCTTCCATGGCGGCGGCACGCTGGGAGCAGATACTTGGCAAGGTACTCGCCCTGGACTATGACACGGGAGAGGAAGAAAGGAGGCCCCATGTGCTGTCCATGGACAAGGAGGCAAAAGAGTATTTCTTCTCATGGTGGAACAGGAAAGTGGAGCGCATCAACCGGATAGAGGACGACGCCCAAGTGGAAAGCCGCGAGATGAAGCATCCGGCGCAGGTGGCACGGCTGGCCCTGCTCATGCAGGTACTGCGGTATGCATCCGACGAGAGCCATCTGCAGTTTGTGGATCTGGCTTCCGTCAAAGCCGCCATCCAGCTGAACAGCTATTTCGAGGACTCGTACCGCCGCATCCGCTCGTTCGTGGCGGAAGACATGTGCGAAGAACCGCCCAAGGTACTGCTGTCATTGCTGCCGGACACTTTCGACACGAAGACGGCCATCGCCACAGGCAGGGAACAACAGAATGTCAGCGAACGCACGGTGATGAACTACCTCAGGGAACTGTGCAGGAGCGGGCTGTTGCGGAAGTCAAAAGCCGGGCATTACGAGAAAGTCATATATGATAAATCTGGAAAATCTAATGAAAATGACAATGAACCGCCAACCAGAAACTGCAACGGATGACCCCTTGTTGCAGCCTGCAGTCTTTGCAGTTTTGCAGTTTCAGAGTACCGGAAGAGGGAAATTCCTGCAAGACTGCAAGAACTGCAAACTGCAAATGACGGTTTTCATTTGCAGGAATCCACAAAAGAGAGCATCATGACCGAATACAGATTCCATCTACAGAAATATCGTCCGGGCAGCAAGACCGCCTGTCCGGAGTGCGGCAGGAAATCCTGCTTCACCCGTTATATCGACGAGGCGGGAGAGATTTCCTTCCCTGACAGCGTAGGCATGTGCGACCACATCAACAGTTGCGGCTACCGCTACACCCCGAAGGAGTATTTCCGGGACAATCCGGCTGTCAAAGGAAAATTGAATGAGCGGGAAAGGTTTGGCGGCACACCGATAGTTGCAAAAGCGTTGGCAAAACCACTGCCCGAACGGAAGCCACAGATTTCTTTTCTTCCCTCTGATTGGGTGGAACAGTCCATGCGCAGGTACGACATCAATCCCTTGTACCGATACTTTACCAAAGTGATGGGCAAGGAGGATACGGACAGGCTGTTCCGCCTCTACAGGGTCGGTACCTCAAAGAGGTGGGGCGGATCCACCGTATTCTGGCAGACAGACCGGGACGGCAAAGTGCGTGCGGGCAAGATAATGGGCTATGATGCCGAGACAGGACACCGCATCAAGGAGCCTTTCAATCAGGTCTGCTGGGTGCATTCCGTGAGGAAGGTGCAGGATTTCAGGATGAAGCAATGCCTGTTCGGAGAGCATCTGCTGTCAGACAGTTCCGCCGTAATGTCCGCCAAACCTGTAGCCATTGTCGAAAGCGAGAAGACGGCACTGGTTGCCGCCCTTTTCATCCCGGACTTCATCTGGCTTGCCACCGGAGGGATGCACGGGTGCTTCAACAGCGAGACCATGCAGGTATTGGGCGGCCGGGAGGTTGTCCTCTTCCCCGACCTCAAGGCGACGGAAGAATGGAGGCAACGGCTGCCGATGATGGAATCCTTTTGCAGGCGTGCCACCTGCTCCGACATGCTGGAGAGGATTGCGACCGGTGCGCAGCGTGAAGCCGGACTGGACATCGCCGACTTCCTGCTGATGGAGGACACGCCGCAGATGATCCTTCAACAGATGCTAGAACGTAATCCCGTATTGCAGTCCTTCATCGACACCTTCGGACTCGAACTGGTGGATGCAGGGAAAGGGAAATGACGGAAAGGTATCGGACAGCTTGCTGTCCCAGGGGAAAGGGGTTGTAAAATCCCGTAGCTTATTAGGGCATTTTCACCGCCTCCGCTCCGCATCCGGCAGTCAAAAAGCCCATAAGCCGAGGGAATACCTCAGATTCCAAACATATAGGACGGGATTTTACAACAGTAACAATAACCATAAAAACGAACGGATATGAGCAATACACAATATGCAGTCTGCCACCTGCAGCGTGGTAGCGGCAATGACAGCGGAATGTCATGCCATATAGAAAGGAAGGATGCCAAGGGGAAGATTTATGTGTCGGACAATGCCAATGCGGACCGGACACATCTCAACCGGGAGCTGGTCAGGTTCCCAGAGGGAGTGTCCAACCGCACCGAGGCGATACAGCACCGTATCGACACCGCCGGGCTGCGCCGCAAGGTCGGCAAGAACCAGACAAAAGCCATCCGTGTCATCTTGACCGGGACACATGAGCAGATGATGAAGATTGCCAATGACGGTAGGCTGAACAGTTGGATTGATGCCAATCTTAAATGGCTAAGGGATACTTTCGGAAATGAGAACCTTGTATCGTGCGTGCTGCACATGGATGAAAAGACCCCGCACCTGCACGCCACTGTCGTTCCCATTGTAACCGGGGAGCGCGTCCGCAGGAAGCGGGAGGGTGAGAAGAAGTATGAAACGAAATCCGGTCCCCGTCTGTCAGCGGACGATGTGATGCGGCGCACCAAGCTACACGAATATCAGAACAGTTATGCCAAGACCATGAAATCGTTTGGGCTGCAGCGAGGCATTGTCGGCTCCACGGCAAAGCACCAAGTCAACTCGGATTATTACAGGCAACAGGTAATCCAGTACGAGGAAGACATTGCCAAATTGCAGGCCGATGTGGAGAAGGCACAAGAGGGCAGGAACACCATCCTCGCGTGGTTCGGCAAGGGAGACCTTGCCAAGGCAAAGAAGGAACTCGCGGACAAAGACGGGCAGATTGCCGAACTCAACAAACGGATCAAGGAACTTCTGGCAGAAAAGGAACGGTTGCAGGAGCGGCATAAGTCGGAAATCGAGAAGCTGCGGAACGGCTATCAAGCGGAGATAGACGCAGCCATCCGCAGGGCGGAAGCCGCCGAGCAGCACTCCAAGGAGAAGGATGCCGTCATAGACAGGCAGAGGAAGCAGATAGACCAACTTGACCGCAAGGCAAACCCTCAGCGTTACAGCCTCTCATCCGGTGCCGAACTTGTGCGCATCAATGTATCCAACTACTGGAATCCGTCGCTTCATATCTGGACACGGGTCGGAGAGGAACTCTTTGAGGACACCAAATTCCAGATAGACTATGATGTGGCTCAAAAGCATTTCAACGGTCAGATTACGGACGAGGAATTTGTCAATGCCGTTTTCGAGCCGCAGGAACAGGTGAACGAAGCACAGGCACAGTTGCTTGGAGCGGCATTTATGCTTGCTTCCGGTGGTCCGGCACAAGCTCATGTCGGCACGGGTGGAGAATCAACATCCGAATTGCCGTGGAGAGATAAAAACAAGGATAAGGACAAAAATAGGAACTCAATATATGGAAAGAAACGAGGATAGAACATAGAACAATGAAAGGACTTTCTATAAAACTATACTTCCGAGCTTCCTCTGTTCCACAAAAGGTACGATTACTCTTTCGCTCTTATGCCATGAAGCAAGTCGCAAGACTGGAGCAAAAAGCAAGAACAGGAGAAACATACCTATCAGCCTATGGGAGTTTTATGAAATTTCATAAATGAGGTGATACATATTAATGGTTCAATAATGGGATTTGTCTATCAGAAAAATAATAAAGACTGTGTCTGTATTATATGGATATGGCTGTTATAGACAGATGTTTTTCTTTGAAGGTTTACAGATATTTTGTCAAAGCAAAATATGCCGTATTGAAAGTTCAATATAAAGAATTCGAATTTGCCTTTCCTGTTTTTTAGGCTATTCTTTGGCTCTTTCAGATATTTGAGATAATTTTGCAAATCATTATAAGAAGTTGTAATATAATGAAAACAGAAAACAAACCAATACCTGTAAACAGGATTAAAGCTGTTTTGGCAGAAAAACAAGTCTCGGCCAAGCAACTTTGCGTAGCTATTGGCAAGAATGAAACCACGGTGTCGCGTTGGTGTAATAATAAAATTCAGCCATCGGTTACACAACTCCAAGAAATAGCCCACTTTCTAGATGTGGATGTGAGAGAATTATTATGCCCAACAAAGTAATTGACATATGTTTAAGGTTATATGGGATAAAGAAAACAATGGCGTTCGACTGACGATGGCGCCACCGTCTGGCGAGGCTCTAAATGTTTGTCCACGTCCTGTATTTTGGGAAGAACTTGACTTTCTTGGACTTAACCGGATAGGCTGGAAGTATCCTCATTGTGAGGAACCACTTTTATGGGCTTGTGACCGTCGCTATTTCTACAAAGGTGAATTTGTACTGGAAACGATTGGTGGAAATTTATTTGATTCGCCCAAGGTGAATTCCATTGTTGCAAATATTGCGTTGGAACCAACGAACCTGACACTGCTATCTGAAGTTAATGAAGATAGTCTATTCTTAATCGAACATGAGGCAATGGAATTTATTGATCAGGTCTTTGACTCTCATGTCACAAAAAAGAAATCTAATCCTAATATTGAATATGAACAGTTAACTATTAAGCTTAACGAAAAGAGTCATCAGAGGCATACTATTGTTCTAGAAGACTGCGGATCCTTTGATATTATGCCTGAAGATGAAGTAGAGAAGCAGGGTAAAAGAAAAATCTATAACAGTAAAATAGAGTCTGTTATTGTTTCCTTTTCCGGAGGTAAAGACTCACAAGTTGTTTTAGACCTAGTTTCAAGGGTTATACCGCCGGATAGATACTATGTTATCTATTCGGACACAGGTTATGAACTCGCAACATCGTTAAGCTTGTATGATGAGATACGAGATAAATACCAAGCCGTATATCCGTCTTTACAGTTCCTTACCGCAAAAAATCATCAACCGGTTCTTTATTATTGGGATGAACTTGATACTCCAAGCAAAATTCACCGCTGGTGTTGTGCGGTAATGAAAACTGCTCCCCTTTATCGCTTATTAAAGGAAATAAGTGGTAAAGGTAGACAACCTAATGTTATTGCCTTCGAAGGTGTTCGAGCTGAAGAAAGTTCTACTCGAGCAACATATGCGAGAATTGGTAAAGGTGTTAAACATAGTAATGTTGTGAATGTTAGGCCGATTTTCGATTGGTCTGTTACTGAAGTTTGGCTTTATATTCTTACCCATAATCTTCCAATCAATAAAGCATATCGGAAAGGACTTAATAGAGTTGGGTGCGTTATATGCCCTCTGAGTTCTGAACTGGGTGATTGTCTTGATCACAAATTCTTTCCACAAACGGCTAAACCATTTATTGAAAAACTAAGAGAAAATGCTAAAAAAGCAGGTATTAAAGGCATTGATACTTATCTCAAAGAGCGTAAATGGAAGGTTCGTGCAGGAGGTAATCGGCATACATCTTCAACTGTCATAGAATATCAAATAACAGATAATGATTTATTTGCGATTATAACAAACTCTAAGGAAGACTTCTTCCAATGGATAAAGGTTCTTGGGAAATCTTCAATCAAAGAACTTTCAAAAAGCCTATATGAGATATCCCTTAAATTTAGAGATAAAGTATATGCATTCTCTGTAGAGCTTATAGATAACAAGCTTCAAATATTAGTGAAAAACTGTGGACAAGATATTGTGTTTGTGAGTCTTTTAAAAAGAGTCATAAACAAAACTGCTTATTGTGTCCATTGTGAAGTATGCGAAGTAGAATGTCCATCGGGGGCACTATCTGTAGTGCCGTGCGTTTCCGTTGATGCATCTAAATGTATTCATTGTCATAAATGTCTAACATTTAAAGACAATGGATGCATAGTGGCTAACTCAATAAAGCAAACAAGTAACATTGCTAAATCAAAAAACGACATGAATATATACTCAATCAAAAAGTTCAATACTTTTGGCTTTAGAAATAGATGGGTTCAGGCCTACTATAAAAGCCCGGACACTTTCCTAAACAAGGAAGCGAAAGAAATTCTGAACGAGAAGAAACAACTCCCGATTTTTTCTAATTGGATGATGAGTGCAGGTCTCATATCTGCTAAAGACAAAAAACCTACTTATCTCTCTGTAGCTATTTCTGGTGCTTATCATCAGGATCCTAGTTTTTTTTGGCAAATTGTATGGGTCAACTTGTGTAATGATAATGAACTTTGTTCATGGTACAGTTCTCAAGTGGACTATGAGTATGACTACTCCAGAGAAGCTCTTTCGGCACTGATGGCCAAGTCCTTCTCATTTATACCTGATAGCACCAGAGACAACGCTCTTAAATCACTTCTTAACACTTTCAAAGAAAGTCCTCTTGGCGTAGTCCTTGGCGTGGGAAAGGTTATAAAAGCAGGGAATAAGACATCTGTACGCCGTATCACAAACAATGACCTCGCCTTAGCGACCGTTGCATATTCCCTCTATCGCTATGCCGAGAAAAAAGAATGTTACTCGTTGACTGTTTCTGAATTCTATAATCCGGCCCAGACGGAAGGTGTTGTCCGTCAGTTCGGTATCGAGCGTGAAGACTTCGAGGCAATCCTACGCTCACTTGAACAGGAACAGAATCAGGTGCTTCGTGCGGAGTTGAAGATGGGACTCGATAATATCATTCTCCGCGAAGATTTCACTTCGGAAGACATCATCAAATTCATGCTGAAATAATCGACTTTAGGTTACTATGGCAACAAAATATTCTGACTTTATCCACTTGCAGGACTTCCTTCCCGTATATGACATATTGGAAGAAGGGCCTTCTTCGTGGCAATCATTCATTCCAACGGCTCAATTCAATGAGATGCTACAACGCTCGCTCACCGCAATTACCAGCAGCGAAATAAGTAAAAGAAGAAGCATCTGGGTACGCGGTACTTTCGGCACCGGTAAAAGTCACGCAAGTGCAGTAGTCAAGCACCTGCTTTGTGATGACTATGATTCAATCAAGACATATATAGAAAATATCAATGATCCGGCGCTTAAATCCCAAGTAAGAAACCTTCGTCAAAACAAACGTTACTTTGCCGTAACGCTTAAAGGCGTTCAACAAGCATATGACATTCCACGCTTCACACTGTCGCTACAGCGCGAGGTGTCAAAAGCTGTTAAGGCTGTTGAGCCAGACTTCGTAGTTAATTCTGATTTCACAGCCGCCATAAACTGGATTGAGGGGCATCGACGCATTTTTGAGGAAGAAGTCATCCCCAACGCAAAAGACCTTGTCGACAACATTAATACCGCTGATGAAGCCATTACATTCCTTAGGAACTACAATCCAGGAATGTATATTACCATTGAAAATTCCATCCGTGAAACCATTGGCTCTGTTTTTGAGCAAACTGCAATTGCAGAATGGCTCTCTGAAGTTGAACAGGAAATAGAGAAGCGCGGTATTGCTAACGGGCTCATCATTTTTTGGGATGAGTTCACATCTGTGATGGATACATTAAAAAGTGACCGAATCAACCTTCTCCAAAATATCGCAGAAAAATCACAGCATCACAACGTATTCCTGTTCCTTATCTCTCACCGCGTAGAATCTCAAAGCACCGACAACAAGGCGAAGGACATCACGAAGATGAGTGATCGATTCGACGAAATTGATTATAAGATGGATAGCCTGAGTACATATTTGATTATGCGTCACAGCTTTACCATTCCAGATATCGAATCGAATGAGCAGTTTAAGGCATTCAAAAACATTGTACTTCCAAAAATCGAAGAAGTGCTTGACTTCCTGACACATGGTAATGCCGAACAGGTAGGACATATCAAGGAACTCCTCCCAATGCATCCGTATACAGCCTTCCTATGCTCGGAAGTGTCGAACTTCATAGGTTCTTCAAATCGAAGCGTCATTAAGTTTATGCACGATGGCGACTCCGGCTTCGAGGCATTCCTCAATAACGAGAACTGTTACGATATGGATATGTTGATGACGGCTGACACTCTGTGGGACTTTTTTTATCCCACATTTGATGCGGATCCCGCTAGCGTAACGTTCACAGGTCTGTTCAACTCGTTTGAAGACAAAGTGCGTGCTCAAGGTGAAGACCATTTGCGAGTCTTTAAAGCGATTTTGTTACTCAACGCACTATCTCCCAAGTTCAAGCAGTCAATTGAGCTGATGACCCCAAACGACAACGTACTCAGTTACATGTTTGCTGGCGATCGTGCTCACAGTAAAGTCATAGACATCTTGAACTACCTCGACGAGAACAAAATTGTAGTCCGCGACATCTTTGGTGAGTTCAAAATCCGCGGCACTTCCTACAATCAGAATGAGATGAACAAACGCCGACAGGACGAACAATCGACCTATAAGACATCTATTTCTGTTCTTGATTATGACACTGACAGTAAAGAGGGCGTCGGCGGGTTGTTCCAAATAGGCGTCTTTGTTAAGCGAGAAACGGCCGTTCAATTCTTCTCATGCGAGGATAGCGAGCAACTCCTTCGCAGTAGGCTGAATAAGTTCACATCTGACAAGCCCAACTATATACATGTCGCGTTCTTCCTTGCCCTTGATGAAAAAAACCGTGAAATAAAATCGACTCTGCTCAACAATTTCTCAAGGGAATTTGAAAATCTGGTTATTGTGCTTGCTGAAGAAACATTCTCAACACAAGCATATAATAAATTCATTGATGCTGTGGCTACATCTAAAGTTGCTCGTAGTCATTTCAATGAATCTGAGGCTAAGGAGTTTGAGAAAGCAGCTCATGCTTTTGTTTCAAAGTGGATTACACAACTTCGGCACAACACTTATAATGTCTATTTCAATGGCGAATCTTATCGTGAAGGCACTATTGACCAACTTCCTGACCTCCTTAACAATAAGCTCTGTGCTAAGATTTATAACATGGGATTTGAGACAATGCGTTTTCCAAAGGGTGTAGTGCCTCCCATGACATTTTACAAAGACGGTAACTGTCCGAAAGTTATCCAACAAATACTACAGGCGCAAAACCGTGACCAACTAACATCGCACGGCAGCAATGCTTCGCCACTAAAATATCTCTTTGAGGAAAACGGAAATACACTTATCAAAGCCGATGGGATGCTTTCGGAAAATGCTCTTAACGGGCATTCATGGCTGGTAGAAATCTGTCATCATGTAGAAAAATGCATGGAAAAAGCACGCAAGGAATATGCTGATAAATTTAGTTTGCCTGTAGTGCTCGCTTCGTTCATAAAACCGCCCTATGGTATGTTCACTTCCATGCTGAATTGTGCAGCTATAGCATACGCTCTCCGCAAATATAAATCTGAGTTGTTTCAAACCACTATCTCGCAGCCCATTTCTGATGAGGCACTGTGTACCATGGTAACCGACTTATTCAAGATGTGGAAGGACGGTAAATCTGATTCAAACCCAAAGATGTTTCTTCGTTTTGGATCGAAGGAAGAAAGTGACCTTACTAAGTTGCTTTATGACACTTTCGACCTTGGCCACACAATTAAGGCAAAACTAGATGATGTTAAAAGTCTTGACAATGCAAAATGGTACATTCAAGAATTCTGCAAACTATATGCAAAACAACCGCTATGGACTCTTATCCATATTCCCGGTTTGTCAGAAGATTTGAGAAATGCGATACAATCTCTTATTGCAATCTTTGCCCAGGAAGCTACTCCAGTCGAAAAAATCAAAGCGATTTATCGTGACATCAAAAACAATCATGTGGAGCTTCTAATACTTATCACAAATGTTGACAATTACGAAAAAGGATTCATAAATTTCGTTGATAGCATAGAAGGTGTCAAAATCGAGAAAGCATGGTGGAACGAGATGCTTGAAAAACTCTCGCAACTCCCCAGTGAAATTGCATTTCGCAAAGAGTCCGATGTTGAGAAAGCCATCTACCAGTTCTATATCCGTAAAACCTCTGGTAATGGCGGACAGAAAGGCGATGATGGTAGCGGCAATGGTGAAAACAGCAACAATAGTGGTAATGATGGAGACTCTAGCAATGAAAACAAGACCTCTAAAACGGACATCGTTAAGCAGGCCAAAGAGAAAATCAAGACCACAAATATGCCAAACACCATGTGGCAAATGGCCATACTTAATCTACTGGAACAGTATCCTGAAACCGCAGATTTTTTCAACCGACTATAAAAATGGATGCAACCGACAAAGTAATAGTATTTTACTCGCTTGATGACCTTAAGGAGGCCATTAGCGTTGACATAAAGTCACATGATGTGCTAGCACAACGATATTGTGTACGCTTCATCATGTTGAATAACTTTGATGCATTTCGAGAACTAACCAAGTTTCTTGTTTTGGAACTTGGCGTGGAAAAGTTCGATCTTGAAAAGCTTGCGTTAGGCTCGGACAAAACTATTGACATTGACACTCTGAGCGATGCCGTACGGAACTTGAAGGTTTCTAGCATCGTAACACCCTTCTCTGAACTTGCTCGATTTTTCAAAGAGGACGAGTTCAAGGGTTTCTTTAATGATATTATCTTATCTGAAGATATTGCACATCCTCAAAAGCGAATTTATATTCCCATCATCGGGCTGCATAATCGATTTACAGATTTCCTCAAATCCTTTGGACGCATTGAAGAGAGCGCCCCCATATGGCAGTATTATACGCCTAAGGACGATAAGGTAATGGTATACGTCTCAAGATTCAAAAACTACACCATTCCTGACAAGCTTAATATTTGCTCATTGCCTACCATGCGTGATTGGCTTAGTTTCTGGAAGAAGCAGGCACCTAAAGATAAAATCTTGTGTGGCGCATCACCAATTCTAAATCGCTGGCCGAATGCCAAGCCGGATTCAATATTCACATTCCAGCCTGTAGATAACTCGCATAAGTTCATAACAGACTTCCTTGAAATATCATTACCCATAGAATATAAGGAATCAGAATTGGAATATTGGGACGCAATGCTTCAAAACATCGGCAAGAACGCCGTTCAGTTGTTCGACTTTCCGAGCTATGTTGAAGACCTATTTAATCGAAAAACGATAACTGCAAACGATATTCTTTTGCTTTGGGCAAAAGATGAAACACTAGCTTATGAGCGTTGGCTTCTTAAAGCTTACGTACTTGCTTACAAAGGGGATGAACTGTCGGGTTATATGCGCGATATCCTTCATGAGATCGACGACTTTAAGATTGCCAACACATTATTTGTCAATCTCACCGAGCGGATATTCTATATGACTAATGCGGAACGTCTTCAAAACTTTGACAGCCGCAAATATATTATGCAATCTCAGCGCGAATTGTTCCGCACACTTGTTCCTGAGGAACACCAGTCATGGGTCAAGAATCATATCATTGAAATAGCTCAAAAGGACGATAACCTTTCTCAAGCAAAACGACTTTGTACTGCCACCTTTGACTTTGAGAAAATCTTGTTTCTCGGCTGGTATGTTCTTAGGGCTGAGAAAGACTTCGGTTTTTCGTGCCTTAAAGAATTTTATCCCGACCTCGCCGGGTATCTTACTGCTTATGAATCTGTTGCGACCAAAGTTATAGCCTCGTGGGCAGCTGATTATCTAGAGCGATTCCGCAGGGCAAAGATGGTTGATAATTATACTGAAGAACTCAAGGAAATTGTGGAGGAACGCAACATGAGTGCCGAATCTTTTTATAATTGGTACTACTCGTTCCAGGATAGTCACGATTTGCTGAATGAAATTCAAAATGGCCAAGTTTACCCCATAGACAAAATCTATTGGGTGGACGGCCTCGGCGCAGAATTTATTCCGTTCATTCACTATCTGCTTGAAAACTCACAGAGCAGTTATGAAACCGTACTTTCGCAAATCGCTCGCACAACCATTCCATCGAACACGCATCTTAACTCGTTTGACGTTGATGACCATCTCATCTTTAAACTCAATGCGCTCGACGAACTGGCACACGAAGGCTGCTATCAAAAATATACGACCCTAATTGCAGAACTGGAAACTGTTAAAACAGTTATCCACAAAATTCTTGACGATAATAAAGTCGGTAAACACACTATCGCTATCGTTTCGGATCATGGACTTAGTTCCATGTCCCGCAAGTGCAACTCACTGAAGATTGATTCTAAAACAAAGCATGAAGGCCGATATGTACCACTTGCAGATGATTGTACGATGGTCAGCGACACCGATTTCGTGGTTCACGAAAATGAACGCGACCATAAGAAATATAAAGTAGCTCTCAGACATCAGTCGCTTGGCACCAAGCCAACTCGCGAGGTTCATGGGGGTGCCACACCTGAAGAAGTGCTTGTTCCATTCATTGTTATTTCCAATGATGATGCCTCGAAGTCTCTAAAATACACGATTGTACCAGTCGAGGCTAAGGTGCCCATTTCTGACAGGAAGGTTGCATTTAAGATTATTCCTGAGCCTCTGTCATCCAAGGCCATATTCAATGGTCAAGAGATAGCTCTTATTCGTCATGGTATGCAATGGGAGGGTATCATCCCCAATGCAACTGAGGGCAAACATCACATAACGGTTATTCCTTTCAGAGGGAAACCTGTACAATTGGAGATTGAATTCTTTGGTATGGGCTTTAACTCAAGTCTTGATTTAGATGATTTCTAATTTATGAGTGAAATTGGTGATAAAATCAGGCAGGTTTTCAGAGAATCTGCTGTCTATAAGAATCCAGCCAACAATGAAGTATTCGTTGGTCGTAATCTGCCATCATTTGTCAAGGACTATCTGATAGCCACGCATATTGATCAGAACGGCAAACTACGTCGTGATGCTCTTGTTAAATTCCTCGATGAACACATACCTCTTAATCCGAATGCTATTCGTAGCCGCCTCATGCAAGGCGATGTTATTACTCTGCTTACTCGTTTTGAGATAAGCACAAACATCGCCAAAAACAAGACACAGTTCCAAATTCCGGAAATGGGTATAAAGATGGCTGATACGGAAATACCACAGCATGTTGTAGACCAAAATCCCGATGATTTGATTGACGGAGAAAAATGGGGAATTATCAAACTTGTTTATATTCCACCGCAAGATAAGGAGAAAGGGTATATTGAAATGTCGAAATATAAACCTTTCCGTCCACTCGAACGCCTTGATCTCAATTCGTTCAGAGAGTGCCGTAAGAAATTTACAACCGATGAATGGATTGATGTGCTTATTTCGGCTATGGAGTATACCCCATCAGCCTTTTCTGGCAAAACTCAAAAACTGGAGTTTCTGACTCGTTTGCTACCGTTCATCGAGCCTCGTCTAAACCTGATTGAACTGGCACCCAAGGGCACTGGTAAATCCTATGTTTTCGGCAATTTGTCAAAGTTCGTTTGGCTTATTGGTGGGGGTAAAGTTTCCCGTGCCAAGCTCTTTTATGACAAGTCCCGCAAAACACCAGGAATTATGCTCCATCATGACCTTGTAGCACTTGATGAGATTCAGTCTATTACTTTCACTGATACCATGGAGATGCGTTCTATCCTTAAAAACTATCTCGAATACGGTAAGACGAACGTTGATAATTACGAATTCATGTCTGAGTGTGGCCTGATTCTTCTTGGTAATATACCTTTATCGGAAGATGGTTTCCCAATGTCCGATAATTATGTAGAAGAACTTCCAGAAGCATTTAAAGAGTCTGCTCTTCTCGACCGATTCCACGGGTTTATAGAAGGTTGGTTGCTTCCACGCATTACCAATGACATGGCACTGTGCGACTGGACCTTGAACGTAGAATTTTTCTCGGAGGTCTTACACCAACTCAGAACCGCAACGGAGTATGCTACAATTGTAAATCAATCTATCGCAGTTCCGGAGGGTGCCGATATGCGCCATCTGAAAGCCGTAAAGCGTATTGCTTCAGCCTATCTGAAGCTACTGTTTCCACACATTCTCAAAAAGGAGGATATGGATATTGCTGAGTTTTATACATATTGTTTAAAACCGGCTGTTCATCGTAGAGATATTATTCGTCGTCAATGTGCAAACATCGACCATGAAAGTTCCTTCTCCAAACCTATGCCAATATTTGAATTAAAGTAATGCCGTCTAATACCGACATATCAAAGCTGAAAGAGCTATATGAATCCCTCGACAGACTGAAAGAGGGCGGGGAGGATGTTGTTGCAGAAATACGTAAAGAAATCAACAACATTGAATTGCAATATCTCAAAGAAGATGTGCTTCCGGAAATGATGAAAACTCTAAGCCGCAAGATATCTTGGTTGAGGTGCTCGGTTGATATGAGTTTGCAATTCGATGGCGGGAAGCAGCTTGATTATTCTTTCTGCAAATCCGGCTCTACTGTATTTGTCCGAGACAAATACGAATGTAGTTCTCAAGATGATGGTATTATTGAGATGCAGAAAACAGATGCTACTTATTCGGGGATTATCACTCCGGAACCTGCATCCACATCTGCTACGGATGCAATTGTTCGCATAGTTGAATATTCTGATAAGGCCATAGCTGTGTATGGTGATACCATGCATTACTCTGAAAAATTCAAAGAGATAGGTGGATATTTCAATGATAAACTGCACGAAGGTGCTGGTTGGATTTTCTCCAAGAAGCATGAGATGGAAGTGCGTAATTTTATCAAAGACAAAATGACTGATGTATATACAGAAAATCTTTCTCCATCAAACATTGTTGTAGTTCCCGTAAAACACGAGCTAGAGCAAAGCATAGATGCATCACTTAAAAACATCAAATGTACATTAGGAGGTTTTCGTGCTTTTTTATCAATGATAAAAAATAATCACGGACGAAGCTATTCTCCATCTACGGTCAATGTGTATTGTACAGCTACTAGAAGTAATTACATGCGGAATAAGGTCTTAAAATATCATCATTCCGGTTATCTCTATAATCTAACAGACCTACGAATACTATCACAACTTTATGACGATGTTCAGGCTGACTTTGAGGCTAAGAGAACAAATTCGGGTTCTCCTCAAACTATTCGTCTATATATCCAGTTCATTGAGACATACTTTTCGGATAAAAAAGAGACGGATGTCGAACCAATACTCAAAGCAGAAATAGTTTCACCTACTGAGTCCATAAAAGAGATAGATAAGCAAACTCGTGCCCCTTGGATTGTTATCAATTCTATTTCTTTTAATGATTATATAATCTCAAACGGCAATTCCACCGAAAAGTTCATCGAATTTATCAATCTTGTTGGCCCAGAACTGGTATATCAAATGAAAATTCCTTTCCGTGGTGGCTATCTTGTTGATAAGACTAGAAACCTAAAATATATCGCATTTTGCAAACCGCTAAACGGAGGCTATTGGCTCAACACCCATAGCAGCACAACAAATAAAATTGAGCTGATGAAACAGATTGGTGAATATTTTGGCATTGAGGTTACCTTCGACATAGAAGAAAAGGATGACAACGAGCCAACGACAACCTCATCAGCCCAAAAAATAAAGCATTCGAATAATGTAGCGGTTATAGGCCGTGCAAAATATTCTCTGAACGGAGGCGAACCACAGAACAAGCGTCGAATCGTACATTCTGTCGTTTCCCTTTATATGAAACTCCATCCTAGAGTAACTTGGCGTGAAATGCTTGATGTATTTCCTAAAGAGCTTCAAGGTAGCTATGGAGTTATAAATACCGTTGAGAGCATACAGTATCGCATAAAAAAGGGGTTTGATGACGAGAATCGTTACTTTCTTGGTTCTTCAAATCAATTTACAACTATCGACGGAGTCGAGTTTGCTGTCTGCCACCAATGGGGTGGTCAATTTGATAAATTCTGCGAATATGTCGAGGATAAATTCGGTTGGATCATCGAAAAAGTTTAAATTGGAATATAAAACTTATTGAAAATGCAATGACACTTGACGATATAAAAAAACTAATAGCATCCGATGAGTCGCGGACTCTGGAGCTAAAGAAAACTACCGGTGAGTTGAAGGACGGTATGCATTCGGCATGCGCCTTCCTCAATACCGAGGGAGGATGGCTGATTTTTGGTGTTGCACCTAAGTCACTGAAGATAATCGGGCAAGAAGTTACAGATAACACCCAACGGGAAATCGCTCAGGCTCTCGCAGGAATTGACCCAGCTGTTGATGTCCATATTGAATATGTTGATGTGCCAGACTATCCTGGCAACAAAATTATTGCAATGCACTTCGACGGTTGGGTTTGGGGCGAGCGTCCACACACCTTTCATGGTTGTCCTTATTACAAAATCGAAAGTACAACGAAAGTCATGCCGCACGATATGTATGATGAGCGTATTCGTGCGCATCAACCCCAACTGTATTCCTGGGAGGGACAAACGGCAGATAGTGTCACTCTTGCAGATTTAAACGAAAAACATATCAGAGGTTGTATACGTCTTGGCGTAGAGGGCGGTCGTATTCCAGTAAGTGCCATGAGTACCTCGATAGAAGAGATTTTGGCCAAATGGAAATTGCTGAAAAACGGTGTACCCACAAATGGTGCCGCAATGTTGTTCTCGGACAACATTGATGAGTTCCCACAGTTTCGGTTGAGAATGGCTCGTTTCATAGGAACTGACAAGAATGAGTTTATCGACAACCAACGTGCTGAGGGTGGATTCTTCGACCTTCTTGATGCTGGTATGGCTTTCTTTTTTAAACACCTTAATCTTAGTGGCAAGATAACTAATCATAGCCTTCAGCGAGAGGAAAAACTAGAAGTGCCATACAAGGCGTTGAGGGAAGCACTTATAAACTCTCTTTGCCACCGACAATGGGAAAAATATAACTTGACAAATAGCATCGCTATCTATGATGACCGCATAGAGATTGCGAATCCCGGCATATTCCCTCCGCAAATTACGCCAGAATCAATCAAAAAACCACATGAATCATATCCGTACAATCTGAAGATTGCCGAAGCCCTTTATAAATCAACATATCTTGAAAGTTGGGGCAGTGGAGCCAAGCGTATCATGGATGCCTGCCGTGAGCAAGGTGTGGAAGATCCATCATGGAGATGCGACGGTGGATTTGTAATCGTAACGTTCAAACGACCTAAGTACGACTCAAGTACGCCCCAACTTGGGAACCAGTTGGGAACCAATAAGGAACCAGCTAGGAACCAGTTGGAAACTAGTTCGTCTCAGGTTAAATTATTGATTGCTAAAATGGAAGAGTCATTTTACTCGGTTAAAGACCTGATTAATCTGTTCGGACTAAGTGACGTGAGGAAATTTAGGAAAAACTATATCCAACCTGCATTGGCTGAAGGTGCAATCGAACGACTATATCCCGATCGTCCGAACCATCCTAAGCAGAAGTACCGTCTAACTGATTTGGCCAAGGAATGGAAAAAGAAGAATACGGATTTGAAGTGAATTTAGAAATAATATGGCTTGAGTACCTCAACTTGACATATAAAAGGCGGAAGGAAAATCAATCTTTTAACAAGAATTTCTGAAAGAAAAAAGAAGAAATTTTGCCGCAATAGATTTACCACGCTTCTCATTAGAACAGCGAAACAGGGCGAACCCTCGTTTCTATAAGGATGTGGATTCCACAATCAACATCCACCATATGCTCCTTGTGATTGTGAAAGCCAACCTTTATGGCGATAATTCATTTACTACAAATGGGAACTTCTTGGTATCAAACTATGGAGTAAAGTACAATTTGTTACTTACTGTCAATAATATAGAAATCTTATTTAAGTTCAAGTGTGGAGTCGTTCGTTTATCTGAATAGAGGTTCTGGAATACCTTTGTAGAAATAAACGAAATACAATACCCCACACCTGTCAGTATGGGATAGGTAGTCCACGACGGACTGTAAATGACACATACTGAAACAGATGATGAGCGTTGTCGTTTACCCTCTACAATGAATTTTCCAGATTCCTATTCGAGGTTAAATCGAAACACTTTCACCAATATACGCCGCTTGCGCGACAAGACAAAGGTAAAAAATATTTCGCAATTGACGACACCCATCGGGGCCTTGTTGTGCAAATTTCGCCAAACATGCTTTCGGGTATTATCTACGCACGTGATAAATATAACAAAAGAAGCCGGAATCTGTGAATAGGATTCCGGCTCCATTGGTCGAATGGTTGGTCTACTTGAATGTTACACCATATTTTTGGCAAATATAAAAAAAGGTTGCTATTTGAATCTTTTTATAATTGTGTTTCAGGCATTGCCGATATTGCTTTGCGCATTTGTCCGGATCGTAGTTCGGATGTAAACTGCTAACGGCTTGGAATAGCGGCAATCCCTTAACGCCATATTCAGAGGCGAGTGCGCATCCGATGTCGAACCATTCGTTATAGTTTCGAGTGATGTCTATTCTTTTGCGTTTCAGTTTATGGATGAGAATTATTACTCGTTCATAAGTTTTATGCCGCTCGGCTACCGTTTTTGAGGAAACGGGACGCTCTGAATATATTTGTTGCAATGAAATTTCGTATTCTCTATTTACTGTTTTTGAATATGCTTTTGCTTGGGTATTAAGATAGGCCTGTCTATCGTAGCTGACAATTCGTAGACGAGTTACATCCATACAACTTCGGTCTGCTTTTAATCCTGTTAGGTTTTCGATTTCGATCATGAGAGAGTTAAGATGTTCCCAATGTTTGGTGGGATCTGCAATACGAAATATCAGGTAAATGCCATGACCGCTTAATGATAATCCGCCATAGACTAAACTGTCGAAATGGTCGGCAATAATTTTGATTTGTTTATGCCACTCCGTTCCACTTCGTGGGTTGTTGGGGTCTGCGTCAATATCAATGCAGACCATGCAACTATGGCGGAATAAATTTTCCTTGCACCGTTTCCCTCTAAATAATCCGCTGGGAGTGATCGCAGGTAAATTGCGTTTTATGGCTTGCCGTTTTTGAGGGTCTTTACATTTTCTGTATGCAATGACTCTATCTTTAAACCGCGTCATTACCAGCCAATAAATTAATTTCCCATATGCGGCAGGCTGAGGTGTGTAGCAGTTTTTGAAGGCCGAAATATAAACCTTTTGAGTGAAAGGGATGATTTCAACACAATCGTTGTTTACTTTCTGATTATAATTTATTTTTTCATTTTTCATGTGTTTGATTTCTTATTTTAGGGGGTTTCTATTTTTTTTGTAAATTGGCCTATATTTGTATTATAGGCCAATTTTTTCGATGCGGTTTTGAGTCAATTCTATTCTGTTTTTGCCTCTTTTTTGCGCGGCCTCCCACCCTTTTTGCCATACGGTGCGCCTAATTTCCCGAATGATTTACCAGCCATGCCTGCAATCTGCCTTTTCTTTTGTGCTTTAATGAACGGTCGAATCGTTCGCAGGATTCCTAATACAGGTTTAGGGAGGTCCTCATTTTTTATATTAGTGAACGCATATTCAACAATTGCCTTAAAGGCTAAAAATTGATTTTCTTTTGATAAAGTCTGTATTGAATTATAATATGAATAATAGAATCGAAAATAACTTTTGTCAAGGTCATCATCAGTATCAATATCAGTTTCCGCTGTTTTTGTTGAATCTTTGAAGGCTTCCTCGAACGTCGGAACTGGAGCATATATTCCGGCCCTTAATATTTGCTTCGGAGGTTGTGGTTTCTTAATATCGTTGTTCATGATCTGTGAGTGGTTATATTTTCGATTCGGTAATTACACTCTTGTTCAATAGAGGGGCAGGTATTCTGCTTCATCCATTCTTCGACTTCCTGTCGGATGAATACAAGGCGTCGTCCACCATGGGCGGGCTTATGAAACGGGATGAGCCGTTGATGCGTGAACTTGTAGATCGAGGCCTTGGAATAGCCCGAGAGTTTAACTACCTCATCGATACACATTACATCGGAGCGAATCGGCGCAAGGCGGGATTTGAAATGAAGCGAGAGGTAAAGCTCTTTGAACTGTTTTACAGTAAGAGCTGCGATGGGAAAATCATCCCCGAATTTTGAGAAGTAATTGTTGTGCATAAGCTTAAAAATTTAAGTTATGCACTCCTAATACGAATGGATATTTTGACGGTATTACGATTTTATTATAAATATTTCTTATAAATATTAATTATCAATATTTTGTGTATTTTTTATTTTGAAGGGTTTATATCGTTTTTTATGGATTAAACAAAAAAATATGACTGAAAAATGTCAGTCATATTATATTGATTATTAGTAATTTTCGAGATGTGGTGTAGAAAAAGATACTATTGGCTGAAGTTTTTTTACTTTTTTTATGCGGTTCTCGTGTTGTTTATATAATTTATCCTGTTATGTGAATTTTATATCCTGCTATATAAATCTGTGCCGGCGGAATATGTTTTCTAATTCTCTGAAAATACATTTGTCTTTTGGGCTATGGTTGGCAACAGCTTTAACTTTGTTTGCCATATGCCAGACCGTGTTATAGGAGTTGATCTTCAATTCGGTCATGAGCCATTTAACAGATACTTTTCGGGGGTAAAACGATATTGCATAAATGACATAGCACCATTTAACTAAATCGATGCGTGTCTTGAAAAATATTGTCTCTTGCAGGGCAGACCACTGTGTACTGCAATGATGACAAAGAATATTTTTTAAAGCGTATTTGCTTCTGCTGTGGGTATTGAATCTTTTGCATTTGGGGCAATATGTTTTCTTCCAAATTTCATCGTAAATTAGGTCAAGGATGTCGTTTTCAGAACCTACTCTTTCTGAAAAATCATCGTAATCTACTATGTCGTCGTACATTAGGATCCAAAATAATTTTGTATCTTGATTATGCCGTCCTCGTGCTTTTGTGGATTTTTTCCTTTCAGTTTGCGGATGTTCAGAAGCTTCCATTGAATCGACGGATAATGCTGGAAATCCCGGTATTCCGATGCGTCCCAATCCGGCGTCCCGTCCTCGAATCCGAGTAAAAATGCTTTGTCGGTCGGTGGCAGATGGTGGTTGATATACTCGACCAGTCGGCGGCGGGTTGCTTCGTACTGCTCGTAGGTGAACGGCGTCGAGGACATTCGTTCGAACTGGTTGGTCAGGGCGTCGCGCTGGTCGTTGAAATTGGGGTTAAGCGACTCCAAGATCGGGCGGTCGCTTCCCAGCAGGCAGAAGATGAAACCGCGCTTGATCTCGTCGAAGTCTTTGATATAATCGAGCATCAGGCTTACATCGAACAAGTCGCGCGGGTGTTGACGGTCGAGTGCCGCCGTGATTTTACCGCCGTAAAGTTGCGATAGCGACACGATGCGGGCTTTGCAGAATATGCCGAGATCTTCTTGGGCGAGATCGCATAAGGGCAATTCGACGGGTGGCGCGATGATGCTGCGCTTCACGTCGTTTACCTCGACTTTGACGAAATGCCCGTTATGGGTGCAGATCAGTTTGTTAGGAACTTCGCGTACCGCAATGCCCGGTACTGTGGCCTCGATTTTGGCTTTAACCGCTTTCAGTCGTTCTTTGATATGGGCGAGGCTTGCTTCCCGCGGTTCGACAGGAATATAGGTCAGGTCGATGTCTACCGAATAGCGCGGCAGATTTTGCACGAACAGATTGATTGCCGTGCCGCCGTGAACGGCAAAACATTCTTCCGTCGAAATAATCGGGATGATGCGAAGCAACAGCCGCACGCGCTCTTTGTACTTTTGATTAATCATTTTTCAGTTCTGCCGGAATAGTGATTTGGTATTTCTTATCGTAAACGCCTCCTTTGGCGATTACCCGCTTGCCGCTGCCGAGGTCTATCTTGTCGAGGTCGAGGGCCCCAAACCACGCATGACGGGCCTTTTCGGCCATAAAGAGGAACAGCCGCTTCACTTTGACGGAACGGCACTCCTCCAACAGTCGTTGCACATTTTTCGGCGGGAGTATCGACAGCATTTCCATCACATAATAGAGGTCGGTAATGTCGTAATATTGCGGAGCGAGGTGCAGACACTCCATAAACGCCCGTTCCGGGGTAGAGATCGGCAACTCGAAAACCCCTTGTCGGGTAGTAGTGATTCCGGTGTCGGTATTGAATATTTCGGTGGTAAACAGCCGGAGAGTAACGCCCCAGTCGTATTTTCTGAACCAAAGCGGTAAATACTCTTTTTGCGGAGCAGACAGCGAAACGGTCGGCCTGCCCATCGGGAGATAGTGCGAATATCCGTGTATCTCCAATGCTGACATGGCTCCGATTGTCAGATGTTTGTCAGCCTGCGTATTGAGGCTGTATATGGCTCCGTATAACGTCGGCGTATCGCCCGTGCGGATCATTACACCTGTGCCTATGGGAGTCAGCCAAGCGGATTCGACGTATCTGTGTTGGGTGGAATGCGGTATGTTATTTTGCTTCATCCACGAGGTCAGATACACGGCTCCAGCCGGAACCTCTTGTAGTAATTGGTTTATTTTGGATTCGTTTTTTACGCTCATAGCGCAAATATACAAAAAATATTAAACTACTGTTAGCTTATTACAAAACTTTTGCCGCCTCGTTGATTACCTTGTTGTCGAAGCTGTCGAGGTAGGTGTTGGTCGTCTCAAGGTCGGCATGACCGAGCATCTGCGAAATGATTTCGCGCGGGATTTTATTGTATTGCAAGGTCATTGCCATTGTATGACGGCTTACATAGCTGGTCAAATGATAATCGATGCCGAGTTCTTCGGCCAACGATTTCAAATATTTCTGATATTTGGCGTAACGGCTTCGGATGTGGTTGTATAGCTTCTCGCCCGTATAGCCGGAACAGGTAATAATCGGTAACAAATAGTTATCGACGGTTGGCGAGGCAGATTTCAGCCGTTCGATCAATCCCTGAATCTCCGGCGTAATGTGGATTCGGATGGCAGTTGCGTTCTTTTGGTGCTTGATTTTGTTGCGTTTGTAAACGATATAATTCCCGTCAGCCAGCCGTTGAATATGATCGGTCGTAAGGTAGGCCATATCGACGAACGACATTCCGTAGCAGTAGTAAGAAAAAAGAAAGAGTTGCCGGGCGTATTCGTTTTGGGGATTCTGTGCGGGCGTATCTTTGAGTTTTTGCAAGTCTTGAGGCGGGAGGTAGCGTTTCTCGGTCGCTTCTTCCAACTTGGCAATCTCGAAGCCGCCTTTGACGAAAGGATAGGCCGCTTCCGAACCGACACCTTCTCGTTTCGCTTGATTCAATACAGCCCGCAATGCCTTGAAATAATATTTGCGGGTATTGCCCTTGCAACCCCGCTTTTGCAGGAACGTATCGAAATTGCGCACGTAACGCAGGTCGATGTCGGAAAACAGCCGTTGACTCAGTTTGCCGTCGTAATATTTGAGCAGTCGAAGCGTTTCGAAATAGCATTTGGCGTTGCCCGTGTGTCCGGTATCCCTTAATGTTTGGATGTGACTTTCGAGGTATGCGCAGAATTTGCCCTGTTTGGAGGGGTTCAAAAATGTTTCCTCAAATTGATTTAGCGTCCAGTCGATGCCGTCTATCTCGAACTTCTCGATAATCTCGCGGGCGCGGGCCTTGACTTTGTCCAGAAAGGCATTGTCCTGAATGCGTTTCTTATTGGCCTCCCGCTGTTTTTCACCTTTCAAATTCCGTTCGATGATAAGTCGTTCGGCCGAATTGTCCCAATAGGCCGGATCGACGTATAATTTCAGACTGATGCGCTTGCGACTGCTGTTTTTAGTGACGCATAATTGGAGAATGTGATACCCCATTGAATTGGGTTTGTATTTCCGTAAAACGATGCGAACAGAGTAGGCCATTTTCCGATGTAAAATAGATGGTGGTACAAAAGTGGTACAAGAAAAATCGCAATAGATGACAATAAGGCAAAATCGCAATTCTCTGTACGTGATGTAAATATACTAAAATAAAGTTAATTACTTTTATCGGAAAAAATAAATTTCTCCTCTGGGGGCGTGTGGTCGCTGGTTCGAATCCAGTCACCCCGACTAATCGAAAAGCGCTGATAAATAGATGATTATCGGTGCTTTTCTTTTTTTATCCGCACTTGTCGAAAACGGGCGGCGGACGATGCGGTCGACGCGGAAAAGCCGACGCAGAGGTTGACCGAGAAGCCGACGGAGAGGGCGCCCGAGAGGTTGGCCGGGAAGGCGACCGAATCCGATGAAAACATGCGTTTTTGTCGTTCGGTACAGGTGCAAGGTATTCGCTTCCGGAGAATCGCCGCCGATGTTCCGCATTTGCGAAGAGGGGCGCAGCACGATGAAAAGGCCGGGCCGGCCGGTCGATCCCGGATTTCGGAATTCCGATACCAACCAACCCAAACCCAACTGTCCGAATCGGCAGTTGATTCGTCAAATCGTACTGAAATACGAAACCGAATACAACGGCAAGATTCCGACGAAAGAAATCAACGAGGAAGAATTTACTCCGCAGAGGATTGCGACAGGACGAAAGAGCGCATCGGGGCGCAGACCGTCGAGGAGGTCTACAAAGCGATTATCGCCGAGTTGAAAGAACGGGGGAGTGTCGGCAATGCCTATGCCTATTTGAATTCCTACAACATGCTGAAATCCTTTAATCGGGACAAACCGCTTCATTTTACGTTCAGCCGCATCGACGCCGATTATCTGGAAATATTCGAGAAGTGGATGCGGGCGCGGGGAAATAAAGATACGTCGAAGAGTTTTCAGATGCGTACTTTGCGAGCCGTGTTCAATCGGACGATTAAGCCGGAAGCCGTTGCCCGCGAGAAGAATCCGTTTACCGACTATAAGATGAGCCGATTCAACACCCGCACCCCGAAACGGTCGTTGAGCAAGGCGGATGTAATGAAAATCGTCGAGGCGGATTGTACGGCGGAGTGCGATTTCTGCCGATTGGCACAAAACGTTTTTACATTCTCTTATTTGTGCGGGGGAATTTCGTTCGTCGATGCGGCGAATCCGACACCCGATAATATCGTGGACGGACGACTGTCGTACAATCGTCGGAAAACGCACGGTGCAATCAATGTTCCGCTGTCGGAAAGGGCGATGCGGATTGTAGACAGCTATGCCGCAACCTGCGAACGGTCGGGCTATCCGTTTCCGATACTCGATTCGCGCAGGCATGCGACACCGGTGCAGATACGGAAGCAAACGGCCCCGAAACTTAGATTTTGAGGCCCTCCGTTACCGCCCCCCCCCCGAAGCGAAAAATGAACGGCAATGAGAGGTTCGGTAAAATCGAGGTGCGATTATGAGTGCAGGTCCGACAGCGGAAACTGGGGCAATACCTGTTAACTCGTGAACTTCACGATGCTGCTGTTATTCCGTATGTCGATCAAGGCTATCGCCCTATATTTGTATATCAGTAAAAAGACGGTTTTGATTTTGTTGATATAATTCATGTGATTCTGAACAAATTGTTTTTCGGCCTGAATAATCTTGCTCATATCTATTTTCCCGTATCGAACATTCATTTTAATCAGTTCGAGCCTCTTGTCGAGCAGTTCCAACAATGCTTTGTCTTCTCTTATTTCGGATAGAAGTATCTCGACATTTCGAAGATCATATTTATAGGAGGCTAAATCGTTTTTCTTCGTCGTCTCATACTGAAGATCCGATTTGTGTATTTCTTGTAATACGATATTTTTATTGATCTTATTCGTCCCCCAATTGAATAACGGGACAGATAAGGATAAAATGACATTAAACCGCCGGGATTTGGAGTCCATAAGGGCCGAATAATTATCCGCCTGCGAGTTGATTCCTCCTCCAATCGAAAGCGAAACAGACGGTTTGGAATCTATATTGATGTCTTTTAATTTCCGTTCATTCTGCAATATATCGTATTCTCGCGACAAGTCCGTTGAGTATTGCATTGCCAAATCGATGACTTTCATCGGATCGAAATCGAATCGATATTCGTCCAAACAAGCGGGAGAGAAATCGACCCACAATTCGTTTGTGTTGCGAATGTTCAGATAATCCATGAGCCTCTGTCTTGCAATGGATATATCCATATCGTTATTATTATTCAGCGCTTTGTAATATTCGATCCGGGTTTCTAACAGGTCCTCTTCTGAGATTCGGCGCATTTCGAATAATTTGACAGCACGTTTATAAACATATTCCGCAAGTTCTAATACAAATTGATTCAATTCAAGACGACGCTGCTCAATATAGAGCGAAAAGAAAAGCTCGATGACCTCTCCCTTTATATACTCTTTTCGTTGAATCAACTGTATATTATCAATCGTCTTTTGTACCTCGTATAATTTTTTCTCCCATTTGTATTGATTGTAGCCTGTAATCTTTTGGCTATACGTAAAATTTATGAGATTCAGGTTATAAGATATGCTATGCTCCGGATGGAAGTTGTCCAATCGGTCCAATGCCGAGGATAGGGACAACGTACCGCCCGTAAATGGGATCAGTTGCGATACGCTGAGTCCGACATTGGCGCTCGAGTAGAACCTGTCCACATATTTCTCACTGCCGTCAGCCAAAGTTACGGGCGAAATATTATTGTTCAGATTAGGCAACGTCGCGCTCAAATTTATTTTAGGCAGCACCTTGATTTCGAACAATCGATCGTTGTAGCGTGCAATCGTCGAATCAGCTCGGAGCGTCTCATAATCGTTCGAATATTGAGACAACTCTATCGCTCGATCCAATGTCAAGTACATTTGAGCAAAAGACTTTTGTTTACTCGATATCACTATGAACAGCAGAATAAAGAGCATTCTCATGTTTTAACTTGTATTTTGCTTTTTATTGTGGAAATTTTATCTTCAGCCGTGAATGATCATCAAATAATAAAACGTACCCTTCACCACGGGCCGAATCATGTTGCATAAGCTCCGAAATACCTCCATGCATATGATAACGTCGAACTCGGGGTATGGGCAGATCGATGTTTTCTAAAGGAATTTCAAGCATTTTATCGTTGTCATATGCTCCCAATAAAAATAAATCTTCGGTCTCTCCGTAGTCTGTTACGAGAAAATCATTAGGAAATACGATCTCAAAAAAATAAGTATAGCGAGAATCAAGAAGATGAAATAGATGCGAATATTTATTATACAATATTGCATTCCCTCGAATTCCCGGATACGAGATGAACGAATTTCGTGTTGCCAAAAAGGGCAAGCCGTCTGTCCAATACAAAATTCCCAAGAAACCGTCTTTTTTTTCATAAATCTTGAAATCGGATGTTCGAGGTCTAAATTCCGGATATAGTTGTTCGTATTCGAAAAATTTCTTAATAGGATGATATAAAATTTTATTATTTCCGTCCAAGATGATTCCTCTGCACCAAAGCGTAACTTCATTCCAATACTCGTCTCTCTTGCATTTGTTCGTATAATCGTAAATATAAAGTTCTTCGGTCGGATGACGGGATTTGGATATATATCCATCGGATAAGAGGCGATCCAAAATCCTCGAATCGATATGTGTTTCATCTAAATGAAATAATATCGGTAATTGGGAGCGTTGGATATGGACAAATGCGTTTTCAGCATCCAGCATACCCGCCCATACGATTTCTCGCGAATCATAAATTTCAATGTGCGGCAACGGATCGTTGTCGGGAAGATTGACGATAAAATAGATCAATCTTCTGCCAAATACCTTATTATGGATATTCAACAGCCGTGGAGCCGTATCGATATATTTTCTATCGACGATTACTCCCGTTTCCTCCGCTGTTTCCCTAATTGCGGCATCGAGAGGGCATTCTCCGTCGGATATGCCGCCTTTGGGGATCGATAGACGGCTTTTGTCAGGATCGCATCTCTGTTGCACTAAAAGTACACGATTCCGGTGAATGATCAATAGACCCGCTGTAATACGCATACTTCCTCAGTGTTTGATATACCGTTGTTCCCAATTCCAAACCGACGTTTCGTAAATATGAGGCTCCTTCATACGCTTTTCGATATCAAAGATCGGTGAAGGAGGAGCAGTTAACATGCATTCGGGGCCGGTCCGGGTGTGAGCATTCTGATTCAGAACATTTGCTTTGGTTGCGTTCAGCCAATAGTCGTAGCCCATGAGATAATAAAATCCGGGCACAGCGTACTTCAATGATATCAAATCGTTGTCTCCATGGTCCAAAGCGCTCTTGACATCGTTCATACTGATTGTACGATGTCGGAAATGAAAAATATTTGCCATTTCCTGAAATCGCAAAAAGGCAACTCGGTCTTGATGAATGTAATAATCCAAGATTTTATGCGCTTTCTGATACCACGGGAATTTGAGCTTTATCATTAAACCGTTTTCAAAATATGCGACAAAACCCTCTTGATTAGGAAGATCTAATGCTACGATGTCATCGAAATTATCGAGATGTCCGTATTCCGGCGTATAATCGCGACTGACAGGAAATCCGATGTCCGGCAATTCCATAAGTTTTCCGGATGCTTTATCAATCATTCCAATTAGATAAAGATCTCTGATGTCGCCGTAATCGATCAATACTTTGGTTTCCGGATATACTGCCTCGAAAACATACGTGAACCGTTTATCGAATTTGTCAAACAAGTGGGAATATTTCGTATACAGCAATTCGGTGGCTTTTACAGCCTTGATATTCGTGAACGAGCGCTGCGTCGCTAAATACGGTTTATCTCCGATCCAATAAAGCGTAACCATAGTCCCGTCAATCTTTTCCAAGATTCGGAATTTCCCACGAGGAATCCGGACTATTTTATCTTCGCTCAGCAGCAGCGTATCGGATGATAAATATTGCCGGTAAGTCCAAAATTTTGGGAAAGGTCGTTCTACGACATTCCCATTTCCGTCCAGTATCAATCCTCGGCAATGGATGCTTATATTATCCCAAACAGTCGGTTTCGGCGGATTCCTGTCCGAATAATAGCCGAATAAGTACAAATCTTGTGTCGGATGTTTTTCATAGCACATCGTAGTCTTGACACAATATTCTTTCAGAAGATCAAGGTCGAATCTCATTTTGTCAGATAATTTATGCTGTACGGAATATAACCTTTATAGAACGGAGGTAGATCCATGCAACCGGCCAATTTTTCAAAGAATGTATGAAAATAGGACGACAAGTCATTTTCGTTCTCTGAAAGCGAAGGGTTCAAGAGATTGCGAATATCGACCAGCGCGGATAAACTTTCATCTGTCGAATCCTCTTCGTCAGGATAACTGTTCCAATCTCGGATGAGTGTCCCATAATTCGCAGACAATACGATTTTATTTTTATCGCTCTGCCGTTTATATTCCCAAAGGATCTTATCCTTGGCTTCCGAGATTCCATCGTGATTCAACAAAGACTTCGTAAATGGGGAAATACTTTCATTCACCATGATGTCCAAGAGTTGTCCGTTCGCTTTTATAAATTCATTCTTCGACAGGAAATAATTTTTGGCAGCGATCAGATAATAATAGGTAAAAAGAGTGATCTTTCTGCTGTCGCCGATATTCTCCTGAGAAAACATAATAAGAGACTCTTCTGAAAACCGGCATAAGATGTCGTATGTTTTCCGCCGGACTTCACAGGGGAGGTTGTCAATATAATTCGAAGGTCGCTCAAAAGGAATGCGAACTCTGTACAGCTGCAATTCGCTGACATTTTCATAAAGGTACAACTGCAATTTCCGAAGGATAACTTCTTTGTCCGGTGATTGTATAATAAATGTAATCAATATATCCCGATCGCTGATTTTTGTCTTATATTGCCAATCGATCCAGTATTGAACCTCGCGTAAATGAGTTTTTATGACACGACATAGCGGGATAAATGTTTTCGATATAAATTGTCGAAGATCGGCGATATCGCAAAAAAGCATGGAGATTTCATATTTGCGGCGAATCGTATCGGGCGCTTCCATAGATGCGGGAGTTTGTTGATTGTATATTTTTATCGGTTCAATGGCAGATAAAATCCGAGGTGCGATCCGGATCCTATCGAACAAAGTTACTACATGTGAGAATACTGTCGCAATTTCAATATCGCGGCCTAATATTTTTCGATACAATTCGGTCTGTGAGTAGATCTTGAATATGTAACTTTCTTCGGTGGCGGTGGCGATCCGATTTCGAAGATCATCATTGTCTTTTGAAATTATTATCAAAGAATCGGTCGTAGAGGACAAAAAAACCGCTAACGCGTGAAAGTAATTATGGGTCTGGCAGAATCGTATTACAGGTGTGATCGTATCAATATACATCGCGAGTTAAAATTGAATGGTTTGTCGTTCCTCGTCGGGCTGCTCGTCTCGAACGATTGCCGGTTTGGCCGGATGGAGTAATTTGTATATCTGATTGAATATTCTTGAAATCAGCCTCTTATTTTCGGTGATGACTTCAGCTTGTCCGTACATCGTTTCTGCGAAAATGAACTCTTGTCCTGACGAACTGGTAAGCCCGTTGGGCAAATCTATATATATCAAATAATTCTTGTCTATCGAACTGAGCGAAATATTACTGACGACTCCTTCCAATTGGCCGAACTCCTGATAAGGATACAAATCCATTTTGATATTTACTTTTTGACCTTTTTTAACGCTGCCGCCTCCGGCCGATGGAAGCAATGCTACTCCGAAATACTTATTGTCATTAAAAATCACATCGAATACGGGTTCCCCCGCAGAAACGAACGAGGCGTCAGAAATTAAATTGACGAACTCCACTGTCCCTGCTTCCGGTGTCTTGAAGACATAGGCATTTTCCCAGTTCTTAATTTCCGTCAGCAAATTATGATACGCCTCCAAAAGAGTCAGTTTCGATTCATCCAGCAATTGCTCGTATTCTTGTATGGTGCTTTCTTTGTGTATTTGGGTGTCGAGAAGGGATTGGGATTTTGCGAATATCTCTGATCGTACCGATGCAATTTGCCGCTCCGAATTGAGATAATCCAGATAGGTTTGATTGTATTCGGCTTCCAAAATCGCTCCCTTGCGAAATAGAACGGAATCCGTCCGAAACTGTTTCTGGCGTATTTCGTGTTGCTTCAGATTATTACTTAGAACATACTCCAATTGACGTAAATTGACAGAATCATTATGCAATTTTCGGTCGTAAAGTTCGATTTCATAGTCGTATTTGCTGTCATGGATCAGATTGTCGTAGTATTGTCTCTGCTGGCGGAATTGAAAATAGGCGGCTTCGATATTGCCTAAATATAAGGTGCTATCCCAAAGCGGAATGGACGGGAAAGTATCGGCAAGGACATCTATTCCATAGAGATTGTCCTTTATTAATTTAACATGCTCCGTATCGGCCGAATTCTCCAAAACAGCTATATATTCTTCGGCTTTACAATCACATGGCAGATTCTTTTTCAATAGTCTGATCTTGCCTTGTGTTTGTGCCTTTAAGACAATCGGAGGTTGAGTTGACGTAACCCGAACCTCAGCCGTTACGCGATCTGGGACTTTGATGATAATACTGAATACTATCAGCAAAGCGATAAATAAGGATAGACTGCCGACGATCACCGAACTGTAATTATCCGGAATTCGGTCGACGATCTCTTTGAATTCTGGGGAATATTTCTCTCGCGGTTCCATCAAGCTGCCTCCGTTAATTGATTCTGAAAAAGGCTCGGATATTCCTTTCCCTTTTCTATCAGTTGCCTGTGCGTTCCGACTTCAACAATTTTTCCTTGCTTCAGAACGACAATAAGATCCGCATCGACAACAGTTGCCAATCTGTGAGCGGCAATTACAATAGTTTGGCTTTTGAAGCGATCGCGAATGGAAGATATTATGCTGCTCTCATTACGCGAATCAAGAGTGCTGGTCAGTTCGTCCAAAAACAAAAAGTCGGGTTCGCTATAAATCGCCCGGGCAAATAAAATACGTTGTTTTTGGCCCTCGCTTACGCCTCGTCCGTTTTCTCCGATCATGGTATCGTAACCTTTGGACATTTTTTCGATCTCTCTACGAATATTTGCGACGGATACCGCGCGAAGCAGTTTGTCCCGATCGTATTCCCGACCGAAGACTATATTATTGCTAATAGAATCTTTGAGAAGAGCGCTTTCTTGAGTGATAACGCCGCAGTGTTCTCTCCATGTCGCGATAGAAAACGACGATAACTTCATATTACCTAAACAGATTTCGCCGTTTATCGGCTGATACAATTGTGATAGCAGTTTTATGAGCGTAGATTTTCCAGAGCCGCTTTCCCCTACGATGGCAACGGTCTGTCCTTGAGGAATCGTGAGCGAAATGTTTTGTAGAACATAATCGTCGTTAACCGAATATTTGAAAAAAACATTCCGGAGAACCAACGGTTGATGGAAATCGAGTACTTTATCGTTTTCGTTGCGATGTATGTTTTCGATCGGAATTTTGTGGATGTCCGTAACACGCATATAGCTGATATAACAAAGTTGCGACGACACTATGAAATTTACGATGTTATCCATCGGCATTTTAAGTTGGCCAAGGATGTACTGAACGGCGATAAGCATACCGATGGTCATCTCTCCTTCGATGACGGCCAATGCTGCGACATAAATCAATAAAGCATCTTTTACGGTCATCATGAGTGTACTGCCCATGTTTTGGATCTGGTCGACATGCATCAATTTGATTCTGGTTTTATACAATCCAACTTGGACTTTCTCCCATTGCCATCTTTTATATTGTCCGTAATTGTAATTTTTGATGTCGGAAATTTTCGACAGAAGTTCGATCCAATGGCTGTGATTCGATGCAAGATAGCTGAAATATCTGATATCCATTTTCTTGCGGATGGACCAAAAAAACAAAACCCAAATAACATAGAGCATACTGGCCGCAAGGTAAATCCAAAAGAGAGTCGAATCGTATATGAATAAGATCGACCCGAAAACCAGCAAGGACATAACGCCCAGCAGTGCATTGAAACCGGCCCCCATTATCATGCTTTCTATTCGATCGAAATCATATGTTCTTTGAAGTAAATCGCCCATAATCCGGGATTCGAAAAATGACAAGGGTAGTTTGAACAGGCGGACGAGGTAATCTGAAACCATACTGACCTTCGTCCTCGCGGAAAAATGGACATTGATCGCTTGTTTTATCCATTCTCCGATTGCCAAACTCAGCCCCAACGTAATGCTGGAAACAAGCATTAAAGTGATAAAACTAAAATCTTGTGCAGGAATGCCGATATCGATGACGGACTGTGTAATGATCGGAAACAGAGCATTGATGAGAGTCAATATGCACAATACGATCAGAATCTGCCAGATGCTTTTTCGATAAGGCTTTATATAGTTCCAGATGAATTCTAATGCGGAAATATAATTATTTTTGATCGCCTTGTTTTCCTTTTCATCTTTCTGAAAACATGCGGTTGGCTCAGCGACGAAGCAAACACCTCGTTTCCCTTTATAAGGGCCCGGAATATGATCGAGCCACCCTTTGGCAAATTCTTTATAGGAGTATTTGATCAGTCCGATAGCCGGGTCGGAAACGAAAATATATTTCTTAGTGATTTTATATACGATGACGAAATGATGACCGCGCCAATGTACTACGCATGGTAATGGGACTTCGTTGCGGAACCGACCATATGAGACATTGAACGCCAAGCATTTCAGATCGAGTTGTTCCGCCGCCTTTATGAAATCATATCCTGTAATACCTTCTTTCCTCGTGCCTGTGATTTGGCGCAAGTGATTTATATCGACGAACTTGCCGTAATACTTGCACAATAATTGCAAGCAGGCCGGACCGCAATCCCGCTTCTCCAATTGAATCGTATGAGGGAAAACTTTCTTAAATATCATATTCTTGTATGTAGCGGGAGAAATTATAGACGATACCGAATTTCTCCGTCGGTGTTAGTTGGAAAATAGACATCAAATGATCCAATACGTTCATCCATAAGATTGTATGCTTATTGGGAGAGTCGAAAATATCGGGAATTGCCGAGGCTCCAGCATCAATTTCATGGACAAGTTTATATAGTCGAGATATACGGTTCCGGATACGACCGATCTCGACGATCTCTCCATTGATGATCCCCTGTATTGTTTCCCTGTACGTAGAAAGATTTTTTTCATAGACTTCCGAATATAATTTCAACGCACCCTTCCGATAATCATCGATTTGCAACATATTATACAAACCGTTCGGATCTGCTGCATCGAGAATCAATTTATGGAAAAGTTCGGTTGCGACTTCCTTGCATTGAGGCGTTCCGATAACTTTTGCCGATTCGTATAGCAGCAGGGTTGATAAGATTTTAGCTGCGTGGTTTTTCTGATCGGGATTATTTTCTATAAGATTCGAAAAGCAATGCCAAATATCGCGGAAATGAGGAATAAAACTATAAAAATTATCGCGGCCTCCAAATATGATTCCTTCGTGGAAAAAAGTCTTATACGGGAACGTCATCCGGATTGATTGCTTCATATGATCGCCGGCATGTAGGGAGCTGTAATCGTTTAATCGATCGATTATTTCGGACATATTTTTTTCGGGAGTGAATAGGAAAAGAAACACGCCCTCCTCCATTGCCTGATTCTTCCCGATATAAAATACGTAAGAATAACACCCTTGGCAAATATTCTCTATCGAGTGAATACATTCCAATATTCGAGAATCCAGAACGTGAGAGGGGAAGAATACCGTCAGATTGTCCGAGTGGGGAAAAGTATATACCCATCCGGTCGTGTACTTGGTTTGGCGGCCGCCGAATTTTAGGAGGATAGAGTCTATATCTCGGATAAATGTCGTGGCATCGTGTGTGGCGACGAATGTTCGATAAGATTCTATAAATTCCGTATCCGATTCGTCCGATATTATGTTCCTTGCATTATGCTTGCCGTCAACAGTATAACTATGAGTCAACAGCTTCGAAGTGTTCAGTAAGATCTCGGATGCGATATATAACTTCTCGATTTCCGGAATATCCGCATTCAACCCCTCAAGCGCATTTGAAATTCTATGGATTAAAGCCAAGTCTTCGCATTTGTTTCGATGTTCTTGGCAGCTTCGCATGTATCGTTGCATCCGAGTCAGTATTTTGTTAGGAGTGTCTTTGATGATGCGTCCCTCTTTGAACATGGACGCATATATTCCTTTCCCATTGAAGGCGTCTTTGATTAGAGCGTATGGTGTCTTATAATAGGGAAAAAATATAAATTGAAAATTGCGGCCCGTCTCACACATCGATTCGCAATATATATAATTTATCTTTTTTGAAAAGATTACGATGTCCACATCCGAGTTGGAAATATTTCTACCGACGGCATAGCTGCCTGCCAATATTACGCCGTCAGCGCATTTTAGCAAATCGAGTATTCGCGGGGTAATATGGGCCGGCAGTATGCGAGAAATCTCGTTACCGCTCATTTCTCAACTTTTTCGAACAAGTACGCTCCTTGACAATGGTTGGTTTTCGATACGGTCGTCGTAAATGAAATACCGGACGCGGGTTGCGAGGGTGGGGAGTCGAAGCAAGATCATCGTGGCGGAACGCGACCGCTGAGCAGCCGTAGAAGCCGAAAGGCGTATGGACTGCGGGGCCCTCCTCCCGTGCAGAACCGATTCTTCTCATTTGAAAGCCGGGAATCGGCGATACGTCGTTGACAATGAGAATGAGTCGGTTTTTCATGCTATGCTGCTGGGATGATCGCAAATTTATCGCTCCGACAAAAAGCGTTCGAGATAGTTCAGAATCGACCGGTCGTCCATGAGCCCGCTGCCACTCGTAAGAATATCGGATTGGAATGTATCGGCAAGATACGTGTATGCCGACATGGTTTCGGCCCGCCGCATCCTCAGCCCCCGCACGAGGCGGACGTAGTCATCCGCGCAGAAATTCCGTTCGAGAACCGGGTTCATCCGGCACCCGGCCAGATAGATCTCAAGGCCTGCCTGCCGGTTCTGATCGAGAACCTCGACGAAAGAGAGCGGCGCCGCCGCGGCAAGCTGCTCTTTGATTTCTCCGGCCAACTTTTCCCGCACGCGCTCGATCGGCAGAATGGTCTGGAGCTGATCCAGAAACCGTTCGATGGCGGCATCCGTATCTTCAGGATGGGAATAGAGCCAAAAATCGGGGTCGCGCTTCAGCCGGTCGACCGCATCATCCACGCGATGAAAATCATGCAGTCCGTTCTGACGGTAATTGTCGAGCAGCGCCTTTTCCGAAAAATCCAGATAGGCTTCGACGAATCGATCCATGCTGCCGAATCTGTAATCGACGAGTTCTCGGATTCCGTCGAATTCGCGCCCCTCTCTGTCCATGTAGGAGACTTTGCCGTCGACATACCGCCCGAGTACATCGTAGCTGAACACGGAGGATCTGTCGGGAAAGAACGAGAAAAAAAAGCAGGAGTCGGCCGTTCGGACCATGGGCTCGAAACGGCTGAAGAGCGGTCCGGTTGTCATCGCTTGATCCGCCGCCGTGATGTCTCTTACGAATTTCGAGGGCGATTTGGCGATGACCGGGGAGGAGACGACATGGCGGAAACAAGCCAGAATCTCCTTGTTGCCGTACTCTACATATCCGATCTCTGAACCCCTGCCGACGGCTCCCTGCTGCGCAATCGTGAAGTCGTAGGGGCGGTAATCGACCAGTGGAACTCTGATGCAATCCAATCGGGCGGGCTGTTCCTGTCCGTATCCGCTAAAACAGAAGAACAGCAAGGGGAATAGCACTTTGAATATTCGGTTGTCCATATGTTTAATTATTGTAAGTCGGTTATTTAATTCCGAATACGAGGATGTAGAATCTTCCGGCGGGATCAGTGAACCACCCGTAATGATCGTCGGTGGCATCGAAATATTCGAAATATCCGTTTTCCGGATTGTAATCAGTTACGACTACGGCATGAGAGCCTTTGTCCATGAAACCTAATGCCGCATTCCCGGAATCGAACAATCCTTCCCATTGGGACGCAGGAGGATTTATTTCCGCGGTTCCTCCTGTAATCTCAGTCATGACCTCCTTCATTTGTGCTCCGGAGATTTGAGTTCCCTCTCCACCTTCGCCTTTCGTTGCACCAACCTTCTCAAGGAGGTTGTTCGCTTGGGTTAAAGCATCCGAAGCGGAGCTCCCCGTAAGAATCTGAATTATTGCAGCGATTGCTCCCGGTACGCAATCTCCATTCGGGACTTGGACCGTGGGGGTGTTGTTATGCTCATCATCGGAAACTTCTCTGTCCGGATTATCCGTACGGTCATAGTTAGAGTCCAGCTCCTGATCGTCGCGCAAGTCATCCTCGAAAGAGTCTCGATCTTCACGAGGATCATATCCCGGCCATATCCGGATCCATATCTACATCGGTATTTCGGTCGCCTTCGACCACTACCTCGGGAATTTCCCCGCCGTCAATATCGTAATATCCGCCGACGATTTTGCGGGCGTCCAACAAATCGATTGCGGGGGTTACCAGCTCCAATTCTTGTAAAGATTTTTTCATATCATACAACCTGTTGAATCATTTAATTTTCAAAGCATGCAGCGATTCAAGTCCTGATTATCACGAATCGGCAATCGTTCATTCGCTCGGTCAGGCGTCGAATTATTCGATAAAACGAATTTTCGTCGTTCTGACAGGCCGATGATTCGATGGGTGTGCTCCGTACGGATGAAAACGATTCCGTTTTCACAAGACTTCGGGCGTTTCCGCTCACCGGGCCTTTCGATGGAAATATCGTCGATACGACAGCCGACTTTACATTTTTTCAGTGTAGGAATCATTTTACGGATTCTGTTTCCGATTTGCATTCGACGGCGTAACCGTTATTAAAGTTGCGCCGGGTCCGGAATGGACCGGCCGTGGGCATCGAAGTCAAAATCGTCGATCAATAAATCGTACCTCCTCCGGACCGTCGTCCGATCGATTCTGAGCGGCAATAGGGAATCGGCTCGTTCCGTGGAGCGTAAAACACCGCGCCCTTGGCGCCTGTCAATTCTATGATAATCTTCTGCGGACCATTGTCGCTGCATCGAACGAGACGGTCGGTTATCGTTTCGCAGACTGATCTTTCGGAAATAAAACCCTATCCGCCAAATATTCGATCTCCAAGTCGTATGGCGGGATCCAGCCTTTGATGCGTCCCCGATAGATCTCATCATTATATTTCCGAACCAAATAGTTATAGGCCGCGACCGTTTTATTCTGTTGGATCAGGTGCTTTCGGGAAAAGGTCGTATAATCATCGTCCGACAGCGCGCTTTTCAAAAGAGACGACACATCTGTCAGCATCAGGAAGATCCGCCCCGCATCCCTGTTTTCGATATACGTTCGGAAGTTCGTGTTGAAAGATTCCGACTCCGGGCCCGATTCGGGCTGTTCGGCGAAAAATAGGTGCAGCGCATCTTGGAGCCGTGCCTCGGTCGCTTCGTCGATTCGCACCAATGAGGCGAGATCGTTCAGAAAATTGTCGATAGCGGAATCGACATCGTGGTCTGCAAAATAGAGAAAGTCGTAATTATTCTTCAATACGGATACGGCTTGTTCTTCGCTGTCGATCGAGTAGAGCATATTGCGGGTACCTCTGTGAGTAAGGGCATCTTCCACCTCTCGCACATAGGCGTCGAAAAACGCATCCAGCGATTCGCCGCCGCACGCCGCAGTCAACAACTCTTCCAGCGAAGCATACTGGCGCCCTTTCTGATCGACGAACCAAAGTTTTTTCCCGTTTTTGATACCGAGATATGCGTTGTCGTATTTTCGGCTCGGAAGCGGGGCGAAGAAAAAGCAACTGTCGTTCGACATGATTGCATCCTTGAAATCGGAGATATTCAAGATGCGTCCTTCTCTCAATTCCCGTTCTTGATACGCGCCCGAATAATAGCCTGAGCCGATGCGGTTGTCGAAAATAGAATGATTGTCTTCCCCGACGACGTAGTAATCCTGTTCGGGCCCGCATCGGAACGCATCCATAAGACGCCCGTAAAAGTCGAACGGAGTATAGACCACAACGGGAACCTTCTTTCCGTTCGGAGTGCGATCTGCCTGTGCAAATGAAAAGCCGGGTATCAGCAAGATGATCGCAAAGATGGTGATAGCCTTATTTTTCATAATTACTGAATTACTGATTATCTAAACAGAATAATAGAACACTGCTTTGAAGTAATAGACCCCTCTGTGCCTAAAACAGGATCGTAATAGTGAAAACTATTCGAATCCATGTCATAATCCTCAAGATATATCATGTGCCCGTTCTCCCCCGTATTGACATATCCTAAACCAGCTCCATCACTATTAAAATGCTCATAAACTTCTTGAGACGTCATGACTCCGGATATGTAGGTTACCTCGAACCCGGCAGCAGAAAGCAAATCCACAAATTCGGACGTAGAAAGTGTCGGTATTCCCATTTCACCGGACGATGGGTCGGAATTTATGCCGCATTTATCGAAAGCATTATCTGCTGCTTTAACTGCATCAGTGTCGGAACATCCTGTTTTTGCTTGAATGGCAGTTGCAACAGCCCCTAAAACGCACCAGCCGTTCGGCACTTGAACCGTTAATTCGATTTCTTGATCTCTATTTTCATCAAAGCTTTCGCGATCGCCCTCGGTATCATGTCGGGAGTCCAGCTCCTGATCGTCGCGCAAGTCATCCTCGAAAGAGTCTCGATCTTCACGAGGATCATATCCCGGCCATATCCGGATCCATATCTACATCGGTATTTCGGTCGCCTTCGACCACTACCTCGGGAATTTCCCCGCCGTCAATATCGTAATATCCGCCGACGATTTTGCGGGCGTCCAACAAATCGATTGCGGGGGTTACCAACTCCAATTCTTGTAAAGATTTTTTCATAATATACTAATAATATATTTAATTAGTTGGAGGTTAGTTTATAATTCCAGCATATTAAAACTTTTCGTAAAATTATAATAAAATACAATCCCTTTTGCAGCCCGTGAGATCTGTTCACTGATTTCTATTCCATATAAATTATTGGCTGCAAAGTCGTGCCAATAAGAGTACCAATGCTTATATTGTCGTGTGTCTGTTTTATATTTAGGATAAAGTTGAGTTGCTTTGGTCCTAACTTTATTCAATGCGTACAGCAAGAAACCTCCGCTTCCGCATGACGTATCAAGAACTTTTGAATCGTACTGAATAGGTAAGACATCCACAACAAATTGTACAATTTCACGGGGCGTGAAATATTGGCCATATGTTCCTCTAAAAAAAGAACCCATAAATGTCTCAAAAGCTCGCCCTTTACTATCGAGGTCAGTTTCACTCAGATTGATACTTTCAAGATACCCAACAACAGTGCGTATCTTTTCCGGGGTTAATCTGATATTATCACGGAATACCTCTTTATCTTTTGACCTACCTTCCTCATACAATGCTATTATGCGTTTATAAAGATTGTCATTCTCAATGAGGCGTCTTTTGTTTTCATTTTTCTCCTCATCTTTGGACACGGTGATAATTTGAAAATCGTATGGTTCACCCATCTTTCTGGGCTTGCGTTCATCCCATATCTTGCAAAATATGAGTTTGTCCAGTTCATCAAAGGCTTCAGAAGGATTTAACTGTCCTCCAGCCCAAAGTGCTTCATGAGCTTGTTTGAATCTTCGTGTGAGTTCTGCCTGGTCAATTACGGAAAGATCAAAAAACGCTGTTCGCCAGCTATTTGTGGTAAAAAATAAGCATCATAAACATATTTATAGGATGCCACTGTCTTTACTCCAAATTGAGGAATATCTGGCATTTGATTCCGACTATTTTGAGTCTTATCTACTTCAAAATAGTCTGATTTGATTCCTGATGTAACCCAAACATATTTAATATCACAAGGTAAGGCAAATGCATAGCTATAAGCTTGTTCTATTGCTTGCTGATATTCTGCTTCGCTTACTTCCTCCCGTTTACACTCAACCAATATATGTGGTCTTATGCACGCATCATCTTCATATACGATTATGTCTGCTTCTTTAACCTCTCGTCCCATTGTAACTTGGACAAATTGTTTTATGCGTCGGGCGGGATAATTATAGTCAAGGATTAACCGCAAAACGGTCTCTGCCTGTACCTTGTCTTCTGGTTTATTATATGCATATTCTTTATTATTCTGAAATAAATATGTAATGCGAGACATATCTTCATTTAAAGATATGTAACCCTTTTCCAAACCAATTTTGATATAATCTTTCATTTATTTACTATGGCAATTAAAACTGATACTTAATGTTTCGTGGTAACTATTAGTTCTCTAATATCCACATCTAATGTTTCCGCAATTTTCATTAGCATCTCTAATGATGGCTGCATTTTGTTGGAACACCATTTTGAAACAGTTGATGTATCTTTATCCAACTGTTCTGCCAACCATTTTCCTGTCTTTTTCTGCTCTGCTAAAACAACTTTTAGCCGATTCAAATTTTTCATTATCTATCCATATTATTGGCTTATTGTACAAATATATTGTTTTTATCTGACATTTAGTCATGGCTGATATTTTTAATTTTAAAAAATACAAATAAAAAGATTAAATGCAATTATGCTGATGGACTAAAAATTGAGATAGGATTCTGTTGTAAAGGATTCCTTGACAACTGTCGCAGACGGTAAAAACTATTGGGTTAAATATTATAATTTCGATGTCGTTATCTCGGTCGGCTATCAGGTACAAAGCCATCGCGGTACATAGCTCTGCTAATAGTAAACAAGGTGCTGAAAGAATATCTGCTGAAATGTTGTAAGGCATTACGAAGAACCTTATTTCGCCACAGGGCGAATACTTGCGTCAAAGTACCGAATTTTCAAAAATGTCCATGTCTGTAACGTCAGTCAAATTGTTTCCCAGGAATATTCTTTTTCTCGTTCATGACAGTTACTTTCTTGTGTCTCCGGATCAACTCCAGCAATCACTTTCCTTCGGGCGTAATGTTTCCGGGATATAATCAAAATCCGTATCAAGGTTATCCCGTCATCTTTTTCATATGAATCTCATACCGGAAACGGTATGCTTGTTCGTAGCTTTTCTCCTCTGCTTGCGGCCCCGATGGTTTTTATAGCCGCCTCTGCCGGACAGCCTTAACCGCCTCACGATCCGTTTCTATACCTATCAGCCCTTATTTTATTTTTTTAGGCAAAATTTTTGCCGTACAGTTTCCATAATTGACAACTTTGAATTATCTTTGTGAAAACGAGAGATTATGAATACAAGAATCGATAATATTGGAGCTTTGATCCGCAGCGAACGGACCCGCCGCGGCATGACGCAGGAGGAGTTGGGCAAAAAGGTCGGCGTGGGCAAGGCTCAAATCTCCAAGATCGAGAGTGGGCGAGGACTGACGATCCGGACAGTCACGAAGGTATTGGACGCACTTGGCCTGTCGGCGTCGGTACGCTTGCTGGCTATGGTTCCCGTAGATCGGCGTGTAATCGGTTACATTGTGGCCAACATAGGCGAATTTGCATGCACGCATGGCATGACGGTGCGTGAAGCCAGCAATTATCTGAACCGCTACAAGGGGCTGGACTTCCTCGCTGAGCACTACGAGGCTGAGCACCTGCTTTCGTTCAGCGACAGCGTACGGGATTTGACCCGTGTGTGTTACAATAACGGAGGAGGTGTAAAATGAAACTCTACCACGGATCGAACACTGCTATCGCTCGGATAGATTTGGCCCGGTGTAAGCCCTACAAGGATTTCGGACAGGGATTCTATCTGACCGAAATAGAAGAACAGGCCGTGCAGATGGCCTGTCGCACGGCGGCTATCTACGGTGGCGAACCGGTCGTTACCGTTTTCGGGTTCGACGAGGCAGTGGTGATGGCCGACGGAGTACTATCCGTCAAACGCTTTGTTGAGCCCGACGAGGAGTGGGCGTTGTTCGTGATGGCCAACCGCAGCCGCGATGGCGCGCATCCCGTCCACGATTACGACATCGTGATAGGCCCGGTAGCCGACGATACTATCGCCACGCTCTTTCGCAATTTCGACGACGGGATCATCGACCTGCCGATGCTGGTTGCAGGATTGCGCTACAAGAAGGTTTCTTCGCAATATCTTTTCCACTCGGCACGCGCCGTTCGATACCTCGAAATATTATGAACGATAAGAAAATACGCTACCTCACGGAGGGCATTGTCAAGGACATCGTCTCCTATCTGATGGAGGACGAGAGGCTGTCCATGACCGAGGCTATCGCCCTGTTCTACAATTCGGAAACTTTCGCCAGGCTCTCCGATCCCAAGACAGGGCTTTATGTCGAAAGTTCAGCCTACGTGTACGAAATATTGAAGGCTGAGATGAAAATGGGTAGGATACAATAATTTGGTAACTTACGTTTAGTCAACCAATCCATAAACTCTTGGATAAACGATTCTAATCCTATTGGTAACGCAATAATTATCAGTCTGATGATATGCCTACCAAACGACGTATTATGTATCGAATGACACAACAATGTCAAAAGTGGAACAAACAGCAGATACTGAACCATTACAAAGATATCGTCCGTCTGCTGAATGAGCGGCACGATCTGCTTGCGATACGATAGGGCGACAAACATTTCAAGTACTGTATAGCATCCACTCAACTGAGTTGCAGGAGGTCATGAAACTGTTGAGTTGTTCCAATTCGACGCTCTGCTTGCAGAAAGCTATAAAATTTGAGTCAAGTTCCATCCTTTTACACGCTTCTTTCTAATTAATTCCTCTTGTTTTTAATTATATAGCTAATTATAACATTTGGCAGACTATCATTTGTCTGCCAAATATGTTTGTAATAATTATGGGATTATATCCCGTTTTTTATTGGTGTTTACTTTTTCTATTTCATCCCATTCTGCCAGAGAGATAATTTCATGGTATTGTTTCAATGATAAAACATTCTCCTCACTATCCATACATTCGTACTCCCATGGAAGTTGATAAACGTCCCTTCTTCATGATGGCCCATGTAATCGTGGAATGTGTACGGAATCAATTTCACATGATCCTCCTCCTTGAGTATTCGCAAAAGTTTGTCAGCGTCGTGTATTTCCAAAGGAGCGCCAGATTTGTATAGTGCAGTGGCGACTTCTACCGCAACATCCACATACGCCGAGTAGCTGTTGGAAACAATGATTCTCCATCCGGGGCTGTCAAAATCCGATGCGAGTATATTCAACCGCGACAATCCCAGTTCCCCATAATGGTCCGAAGCGAATTTGTTGAAATCCGTCTCACTGTCGAGAGCGTATTTATCCTGCAAATCACAAAATTTAACCATGTTGTAATATGCGACATCCTGTAATTCCAATGGCACTCCATTCGGAAGGGAACGCTTCTTTCGTGTAGTGTCAAACCTTTCAAAATACCGGTCATAGGCTTCATGAGCGATCCGATAATATTTGCAATACGAACGTATCGTCATTGTATCTAACGGCCGCCCGAAATTCTTGCAGACGGAATCCTCCAGTGCTTTTATTGCCGTCGTCTCGTCTTTGACCTCAATTTTAAATCTCGGTTCGATTCTGTTGAACTCCTTTCTCGCAATTCTTCCGTTTCGCTGCTGGTAAGGAAGATGATTCGCCACATAAGCATTGAACCCCTCCGGATCTTGTATGATAGCATCGATTAGCTTATGAAAATATAAGGCCAACTTTACAAAGAAATCCCTTTGCCATTCGGGATAGAAACAATCATCTATTCTGTCTCCATATCGAGAATAATTCGCAATAGTAAAATACGAGTGTTTCCTATCCGTGAATTGTATGGTACGCTTTTCTTTGTATCTGGCGGAGCTGACATGATACCATACCGTTTCTCTGGGATTTGACAATTCCCAATCCCGGAGGTATTCTTCCTTGTTCTCATATTCTCCGTCTGCAGTCGACGCTTCGCAATCTCCCCATTCTGCCGGAGTAGGGCGGGGTAATTCGATATAAAATCCTCTGTATTCATCGTCGCCCATTTCTTCCAGTCGGGCAAATTGCTCCTGAAGTTTAACTAACACCTCCAATGTATCGTTATCAACCACGATTTCTGTGTCGCGTCCGCTTCCGAGCTGTTCGAATATCGCAGCATTCAAACCGCATTCTTTCGCCAAGTCTATGAAAAGATGCTTGGTAAAGATTATCTTCTTATGCGGTTCTATCTTATGTCGTTCCATATCTCATTCGTTTTCAATCGTTAAAAATTTGCCCGGATCAAATCCGTTGATTATATGCTCGTTCTCAAATACATATCCCATCTGGTTGCAAATCACTTTTGTATTCCCGATTTCTGTGTCGATATTGGTATGCGAATGTCCGTAAATCCAAGCATCGATCCGGCTGTTACCGATCAGGTCTCCGTATTCACCGGCAAAGGCACTGTTCAATACGGAACCTTTATGCTGAGGAGCAATAACCTGCAAAGTAGGCAGGTGGTGAGTCTCGACCACTATGTGTTTTGCCGTACTTTCGGCAAGACTTTTTTTGATATGACCTAAACAGAAGTCATGCATCCGATTATATGCTTCCGTTTGGAGCAGTTTCCCTTTATACATGGTCTGACGGAAATCGTTAAGTCCTTTCCAAACGAAATATTCGTCTGCCGGCTCGATATGCGACCAAAATGTGCTCATTATGAAATCGGTGTCGTCTATTCTCAATACCTGATTTTGATAATAACCGATATTCTCTTTGAACATCCATCGCCATTGTAACCCCCGCTCCATTACATCACAATAATTGTAATACTCGTGGTTCCCGGGAACAATAAGAACCTGCCTATAGTTTTTAGAAGCCCATTTCCAGAAATTCCCCAAAGGAGTCACTCTGTCCTTCAGATAGAAAATGTCTCCTGCCAATACGAGTATATCGCCCGTCACAGGGAATCCGTTATGTTTTATGTGCCTGCTGTTCTCCCTGAACTCAAAATGCAGATCGCTCATATATTGTATTCTCATATTACTTATTTTTATTTGCTTGTTCAACCTGTTTTTGGATTATCCTCTTTACCTGCTCAAATGAGACCGGAGTAAGGTCATTATTATCCACTCCCACATCATATTGCGTCGGAAAGAGCATATCCAGCCGTGAAGCGTCTTTTCCCGTATTATTCTTGCTTGTATGCACGTGTCCGAACAATTGCCACGTGTTCCCGTAAGCACCTCCATAGCAGAGGAACGGACAGTAGTTCAGGTAGATTTTCTGTTTGTCGACCTCTATGTGCATTTGCAGGCTTGTCAATTCAAACCTGCTGGCGTACCCTTGCCTGATGTTTTTCAATGATAGATTGCCGAGAACAAGATAGATTTTTCCGTTCAGTCTGTCGAGAATCTTGGTCCATTCATGGGAGCCTCCCGGACAAAAAACTCATAGGTGAAATACAATATCGTCTTGGCGAATCGCTCGGTTCCGGTTTTCGATCAGCGTTTCATTCATATCTTCTACATTCTTGAATGGCCTCTTGCAAAAGCCAATGATATTCGAATGATAAAAGTGCGTGTCCGATGTAAATACACCTTGCTTCCGTCGAATTTCCAATTCATTTAGCTCTCTTTTGTGCATATTGCAGTGCGGTTAATTATAATTGGTTGTTATCGTGTTTATTGGACGGAAATGACGGGAAAGGAATTGCACGGAGCAAACAGTTGCCAATGGGCATACAACAGAATAGTTGGAAAGTTCGGTAAGGACTCTCCAACTATTCTGTTGTTTATTCTAAGATCAAGATACGAGCATCTATCGCATCTTATCTCCTATATGTGTTCGTTGGAAAAGTATTTATGATATTCTCTGGCGTTTCAATGCTCCAAACATGAAGAACATACGACTGGACTTCGAAGCATTTGTTGCCTCGAATTGTCGTTTGGGATAATATGTTCATTCTATTTTGCTGCATTGTAAATTTTCAAAAGAGGTGCAAATGTACAGAATAATTTCGCAATACTCCAAATATTTTTCAGTGAATTCTTTAAATCACCTCTAAAAATCAATGTGAGACATAAGAGGATGTTCAATATGCTATTTATTCGAATGCTTCGCAATAATGGTGGGGAATATTTATCAGATATATTATATGAAATCTCACTGGTGATGATTTCTGCTGTTATGTTCAAATATGTTAACTGTTTGATTGTTAGAAGTAATTATGGCTGGAAAACAATTTCAGTTCTATGCGAATATTATCTGTAACTTGGATAAGTTTTACATGGTACTGATAAAATTTGCCTATTTACCACCGTTAAATTGCACGAGGGACAGAATTTTGTCCTTTGTATCCGTTCAGAGAGCAAACGGGGGAGAAAATCATAACAAATGATACGATACTTTATTATTCCTGTATGTTTAATATGTTGATTATCAATGTTATTGAAGTTAGATTGTTTCTCCTTTCATTTTCTATTTCTTGCTGTATAATATAATGGTAATCAATTAATTATGTGTGATTATTTGCCGATGCAGAACTTGGAAAAGATGGTTCCGAGGATTTCGTCGTTGGTGATTTCGCCCGTGATGGTGCCCAAATGGTAGAGTACGCTGCGGAGCTCCTCGCCGAGCAGATCCGTGGGCAGTGAGCCGTCAATGCCGGCAAGCGCCCGTCCGAGAGCCGTGTGGGCCGATGTCAGGGCTTCGTAGTGGCGGGCCGACGAGACCACGGGATCGCCGTGGTAGAGGGCATCGGTGTCGACTGCCGCGCGGAGCGCTTGCCGCAGGCGGTCGATGCCCATCCCTTCGCGGGCGGAAATGGCGATCGTGCCGGCGGGAAGGGCGGTGCGGGGGGCCTTGTCGATTTTATTGACGACGTCGATGATCCGACGGTTCGGAGTCGTACGGATGGGGGAGGTGCGGTCGGATGGTGCGGCGGGAAAGTCTGTTCCCGAAAAGTCTGGGCGCCCGCCGGCGGGTGCTGCGGGGCTGTCGCCGGTCCGATTCGCGGAGGAGCGGTTTGCGGTCGCGTGTGCAGCCAGCATATCTGCAATATCCGGAGGGGCCGCCGCATGCCTTGCGTCTGTCGTGTCCGGGGTCTCCGCCGCATCGACTATGGATGCCGCGTCGGCTGCAAGCGCCGAGTTTGTCGTGCCCGTCATGCTTGATGTGCCCGCTGTGCGGTCCGCTGCGTGCGGTGCGTCGGATGCAGCCATTCGCCGGCCGGCGTCCTGCATTCCCTCCCGAAGTGGACCGGTCGTCTGACCGGCGGCCGGTTCCTGCGGGAATGCGCTGTGAAGCGGGGAGGGCGTATCGGACGGGGACGCGGCGCCGGCCATCGACTCCGCATCGGTCATGCGGATGACGATCCGCGCCCGCGCGACGGCGGCGCGGGTCCGTTCGATCCCCATGCGTTCGAGCCGGTCGTCGGTCGCGCGGATGCCCGCCGTGTCGATGAAGCGGAACAGTACGCCGTCGATGTCCATCGTCTCCTCGATGGCGTCGCGCGTGGTGCCCGCGATCTCCGAGACCATGGCGCGTTCCTCGCCCAGCAAGCGGTTCAGCAGGGTCGATTTCCCGACATTGGGGGCTCCGACGATCGCCACGGCCACGCCCCGTTTGAGGGCATTGCCCAGCGAGAAGGAGTTGCGCAGGGCCTCTATTTCGGCGTCGATCCGGCGCATCGTCTCCCGCAGTTCGGTCCGGTCGGCGAACTCCACGTCCTCCTCGGAGAAGTCCAGCTCCAGTTCGAGCAGCGACATCAGCTCCACGAGCCGGCCGCGCAACGCACGGAGCGCCGAGGAGTAGCCGCCCCGCATCTGGGCCGAGGCCAGCGCATGGGCGGTGCGGGAGGAGGAGGCGATCAGATCGGCCACCGCTTCGGCCTGCGCGAGATCCATCTTTCCGGCGAGGAACGCCCGTGTGGTGAATTCGCCCGGCCGGGCCATGCGGGCGCCCGCGGCGAGGAGCAGCCGCAGGATTTCGGCGACGATGTAGGCGGAGCCGTGGCAGGAGAGTTCGACCGAATCCTCGCCCGTATAGGAGTGCGGTGCGCGGAAAACCGTTGCGAGCACGTCGTCGATCGTGCGTTCCGTTGCGTCGGGGCCTGCCGGAGTGTCGGTGCCGGCCGAATCGTCTGCGGGGCGGCCGTGCGGGGGCGCGGGGCGGCCCGAAGCCTCTGCAAACCCGCTGCCGGAGGCTTCGCCGGGACTGTCGGCGTCGATCGCCGCCGACGGTGCGCTCCAAGCGGGGGCCGGCAGCGTTTCGGCGCTGTCCGCTTCGTGGGCGGCGTCTGCGCATGCCGCCGGAAGGGGTGTCGGGCGCAGGGCGTGCGACCGGGACTGTGCCGGGGGACAGGGTGTCGACGGCGAATCTTGGCGGAGGAGGCGTCGGTCGGTGCGGTCCGTCCGCAGCGATTCGGCCGGCGGTCCGTACGCCGGGGCCGGGGGCTCCACGATGCGTCCGTAGTGGACCGTGTGAGAGGCCGCGTCCCGCAATGCGGTCCGTCCGCGGAAGATGCGGTCGCAGACGGTCAGCGCCTCTGCGCCGCTCACGCGCAGGACGGCGATCGCGCCGCCGGAGGCGGTGGCGGGCGCGACGATGGTATCGTGTTCGGGGGCGGGCATTCTAACGACCTTCGATGCGGATTTTCTGGCCGAGGCGGAGCTTGTTGGCGTTCTTGATGCCGTTCCAGCGCATCAGCTGGGCCGTGGTTACACGGTATTTGCGGGCGATGGCGCCCAGTGTGTCGCCTTTCTTGACGGTGTAGATCGTGCCGGAGCGTTGCTGGCGTTTCTTTTCGAGGTTCGCCGGATTCATGTACTCCTTCAGGTAGGCCGAATCTTTGGCGAAGATCGAGTCCTGCTGCTGGATGTAGCGGCAGACGTAGCGCTGCGGAAGCACGAGGGAGTAGGTCTTGGTCGTCGCCGGCACGATGTCGAGCTTATACTGCGGGTTGAGCTGGCGCAGGGTCTCCATCGGAATGTCGATGGTCGACGAGACCTGTCCCAGATGCAGCAGCCGGTCGACGCGGATCGTGTCCGTGGCCAGCGGCAGCGGGGGCTCGGTGAATTCGATGCCGTGGAGCTTGTGGTAGGCGTAGGCGTAGGAGGCGCCGATGAAGGCCGGTACGTAGCCGCGCGTCTCGCGGGGCAGGAAGTCGTAGATGTCCCAGAACGTGCGGCTGCCGTCGCCGGCACGGGCGAGGGCCTTGTTCACGTTGCCCGGTCCGCAGTTGTAGGCGGCGATGGCCAGCGTCCAGTCCTTGTAGAGGGTGTAGAGGTCTTTCAGATAGCGGCAGGCGGCGCGCGTCGAGAGGACGGGATCGCACCGCTCGTCGACGAGCGAGTTGACCTCCAGTCCGTAGACCTTGCCCGTTGCGGGCATGAACTGCCACAGACCCGCTGCGCCCATGGGGGATACGGCCGTCGGCGAGAGGGCCGATTCGATGATCGGCAGCGCGCGCAGCTCGACCGGAAGACCCGCCTTGATGAGCTCCTCTTCGATCAGCGGGAAGTAGTACTGCGACATGCCGAGGATGCGGCTGATCGTGCCGGAGCGGACGTTGGTGTAGCGGTCGATGTAGCCTTTGACGATGTAGTTGTAGGGGAGCTGCACGGGCGATACGAGGTCGCGCAGCCGCCGGACGTAGACCGAGTCGGGCGTCCGGTCGCCGGCGGCGGCCGCCGCCGGGTCGAAACCGACGTAGGTGCTGAAGAACTCCTCGTAGGCGCCGAGGGTCTGCCGCTCGCGCCAGACGGCCAGCAGCGAGTCGATCTGCACGGGGGAGAGGTCCACGGCGAGCCGGTCGTTGTAGCGGGGGGCGTCCGCTGCCGTTTCGGGCCGGGGAGCCGTCGCGCCGGCGTCCGCGGCGGGGGCGGGAGCGGCCGCGGGGGCCGTTTCGGCGGTCTGCGCCTTGGCTCTCTTCTTGCGCGGGCGTTTGTCGAGGGTCGCGGCCTGCGGCACGCCGAACGCGAAGAGCAGCAGGAGGGGTAGCAGTTTTCTCATAGCTTAGAAATTGATGCTCATGTTGAAGCCGAAGACGGGGCGGTTGCCCCCTTGGGCCGGCATGTAGGGATAGTCGATCAGCGGTTCGAGGTTCATCGAGAGGTCGTCCGAGATGTCGTAGTCTTTCAGATGGGCGTCTACATGGGCGTCTACGATCTGGAGGATGTAGAGACCCGCCGTGAGGATGATGCAGAGGTCGCGGTTGCGGCGGTAGCTGTCCTTGTAGCTCTTGAGCGTTTTGGCCGGAATGCGGCCTTGGAACTCGTCGGGCGAACCGTCGGGGTAGGCGTCGCGGTTGTCGTCGTAGGCCGTGCGCAGGGCATAGGCTTTCTTGAAGCGTTGGAAGCCGCGGTTGTTCCAGTCGATGCAGTAGATCATCGAGGCGAAGCCTCCGACGACGAACGGCACCTTCCAGTAGCTTTTGTTGTAGATCTGGCCGGCGCCCGGACAGATGCAGGCCAGCGTCGTGGCCTTCTTCACGTCCGAGACGTCGTTGGTTGCGTAGTTCACCGCCGCGTCGCCGAGGAAATAGACGTACGAAGCGATCGTAACGCCCAGATAGAGCTGGCGCCGCGTATTGCTGCGGATCATCTTGGTTTGCAGCACGTCGAGCGCCGCGTCGCGGTCCGTGCTGATCAGCGTGAGCTGGTCGTAGGCGCGTTTCATCGGGCGGTAGTCGTTGCTCTCGCGGATGAAAAGCGCCAGTCCGGCGCCGAGTGTGCCGTAGAGGATCGGCAGTTTCCAGTACTGTTTGTTGTAGACCTGACCGTAGCCGGGCAGGACGGCCGAGATCCAGCAGACCTTCGAGAGCGACATCGAGTCGCTCATGAACCAACCCCGTTTGCGGCGGGTCGTGTCGAGCAGTACGGACGGTGCGCTCCGCAGCGAATCGTCGGCCGCGAGGATGCGCTCCGTGTCGTACACGAGGCTGTCGCGCCCGAGCGTATCGGCGAGCACGGCCGCCCGCAGTCCGAGCGAGTCGAGCGACAGGGTGTCGGCCGCATAGACGAGCCGGTTCGCGGAGTCGAGCGCCGCGACGGTACCGGCCGGTGGCTCCAGCACGGCCGCCCGCAGTCCGAGCGAGTCGAGCGACAGGGTGTCGGCCACGTAGACGAGCCGGTTCGCGGAGTCGAGCGCCGCGACGATTCCGGCCGGAGTAACGATGCGCCCGAGCGAATCGACGGTCAGCCCCTTTCCCGCACCGAAGAGGAGCGAGTCGGCGCTCAGGGCGAGTGCGCCGCTTCCGCGGGCGAGCGTGTCGGGTTGTTCGATCAGCCCTCTGCGGACGATCGTCCGCGGGCCGCGGCGGCTTTGCGCGGCGGCCGGTTGCACGGCGGCGAGAAACGCGATGAGCAGCAGCAGAAGCGGCAGAAGCCGGTGGCCGCATGCGTGCGCGATGCCGTCGCGGAGCGCCTGCATTCGGGACGAGGGGTCTGCCGCCGCCGGAGCCGGAGCCGTCCGTTCGGCAATCGCTCGGCGGTCGGAGGGGCGGAGCGCTCCGGTTCGGAAAGAGGGGGCCTCCGGTTTCTGCGGCGCGGAAGGCCGCAGCGCCTCTGCGGCGACCGCCGAGCGGACCGAGCGGGGAACGCCCGCCGGCAGGGGCGATCCCTGCGGCGCGGTGTGCGTGATGCGGCTGCCCTCTTTCATGCGGGTGTTAATTGCGTGAAGTGAAACGTTCGAGGATCCGTTCGATCTGCGCGTCGTCTTCGAAACCGATGACGATCTTGCCGCCGCCGTTTTTCGAGCGGCGGATGCTGATCTGCTCCGTGAAGAGTTTTTCGAGCTGTTCGACCAGCCGGGCGTAGCTCTCGGGGTACTCCTCCTCGTCGGCGGGTGCGGCGGAGCGTTTCTCGGCCGCCGCACGGGCCAGCTCTTCGAGCTGCCGCACCGACAGCCCTTTGCGGACGCAGCGTTTGAGCAGGCGCACCTGCAGCTCGTCGGGCGCTCCGGCGATCGCCTTGGCGTGTCCCATCGAGATGAGGCCCTCCTTGAGGGCGAACTGCACTTCGTTCGGAAGTTTCAGCAGACGCATGTAGTTCGAGACGGTCGAACGCTTCTTGCCCACCTTCTCCGACAGGGCGTCCTGCGTGAGGTGGCACTCCTCGATGAGGCGCTGCATGCCCAGTGCGATTTCGATGGCGTTGAGGTCCTGCCGCTGGATGTTCTCCACGAGGGCCATGGCGTGCAGGTTCTCGTCGTCCGCCTCGCGGACGTAGGCCGGGAGGGTCCGCAGGCCGGCCCGCCGGGCGGCTCTCCAGCGGCGTTCGCCGCTGATGATGACGTATTTGCCGTCGCTGCCGCGCTTCACGGTGATCGGCTGTATGACGCCCAGCTGGCGGATCGAATCGGCCAGTTCGCCGAGCGCCTCCTCGTCGAACGAGGTGCGCGGCTGCGTGGGGTTGGGGACGATCTCCCCGATGGGAATCTCGGCCATTTCGCTCATCGGCGCCACCTGCGCTTCGACCTTGTCGGTGCCGAAGATCGCGTCCAGCCCGCGTCCTAATCCTTTCTGTTTCATATCGTGGTCCGTTTTATTTCTTGCGGTTGCGTTTGAGCAGCTCGCGGGCCAGCGTCAAATAGTTCGCCGAACCTACGGCCGCAGCGTCGTAGAGCATGACGGGCTTGCCGTGCGAGGGCGCTTCTCCCAAACGGATGTTACGCTGAATTATTGTGTCGAAAACCAGCTCCTTGAAGTGTTCGCGCACCTCGGCGACCACTTGATTGTTGAGGCGGTTGCGCATGTACATCGTCAGCAGGAAGCCTTCGATTTCGAGCGAGGGGTTGAGGCCGCTGCGGACGATCCGCACGGTGTTGAGGAGCTTCGACAGCCCTTCGAGCGCGAGGTATTCGCACTGCACGGGGATGAGCACCGTGTCGGCCGCCGTGAGGATATTGACCGTCGTGTAGCCCAGCGAGGGCGAGCAGTCGATGAAGATGTAGTCGAAGCGGTCGCGCACCTCGTCCACGATGCGTTTCATCACGCGGTGGGCGTCCTCCATCTTGGGCAGTTCGGTGTCCGCGGCCACCAGATCGATCGACGAGGGCAGCACCCAGAGGTTCTTCACGTCTTCGCTCCGGAGGATCACCTCCGAAGCCGTCCGGGCGCCCGTGATGCACTCGTAGATGCCGTCGAGGTCGATGTCGAAACCCAGACCCGAGGTGGCGTTGGCCTGCGGGTCGGCGTCGAGCAGCAGCACCTTCTTGCCCAGCAGGGCGATGGAGGCCGCGAGGTTGATGGCCGTGGTGGTCTTGCCCACGCCGCCTTTCTGGTTGGCTAATGCGATTACCTTTGCCATGTTTTCTTCGGAGTTTATAAGCAGGCAAATTTACGCAAATATTACGGGTTCTGCAAATGCCGTTCCGTCAAATTCGCATCCGCGGGCGCTGCGCGCGGCTTTTGCGGCGTAAAAAGACGCTTCGCGCTCCGGACGTTGCCGAAAAATGATTATCTTTGTCCGAAAATGCGGTTTCGCTCGGACGGCCGGCGGCCCCGCGGTGCGCCGGCCCGCGTTCGAAACCGCCTCCGGCGCGCAGGATGCGGGCCGGAGCGGCGAGGCGGTATGCGGCCGGAAGCCGGGTGCGGCGGTCCGTTCCGCGGCGGCCGAACCTCCGCGAACGTTTCAAAAAACGGAACTTATGACAGAGAATCGAAATCCCAATCCCGCGGCGGAGCCCGCTCCGCAGCCGCAGGAACGGCGCGATGCGCAGGCCCCCGCGCCGGGCGGAACGCCGGAGGGAGCGCCGGAAACGGCCGCTCCGCAGCCGCCCAAACGGCACTCTTTTCCCAATGCGGGCGATCTGTTGGCCATGCTGGGCATCTTTCTCGTGGCGCAGGTCGTCGGCGGTTTCGCGGCCCTGCTCTGCGGCGTGGTCCCATTTTCCCGCGTGGGGGCCATGACCCCTGCCGAGACGGGCAAGCTGCTGGCCGTGTCGGGCGTCGTGGCCTATGTGCTGACTTTCTGCGGGATCGTCGGCTACCGCCGGATGCGCGGCGGCCGCGGGCGGATCGCACGCTTTTCCGTGCGGGGGCTCGATCCCGTGCTGCTGCTCTGGGGGCTCGTCTTCCTGCTGGCCGCGGGCGTGGTGCTCGAACCGCTGCTGGCGCTCCTGCCCGCTCCCTCGATGCAGAATTACGGGACCGGGCTCTGGACGATCGTCGCCGTGGTGCTCTTCGCGCCCGTCTTCGAGGAGCTGATCTGCCGCGGCTTGGTGCTCGAATCGCTGCGCACGCGCTACGGCGTGGTCGCCGCGTGGCTGCTCTCGTCGCTCTTTTTCGGGGTCATCCACTTGCAGCCCCAGCTGGTGGTCAACGCCTTCTTCGTCGGTCTGATTCTCGCCTACATCTACATCCGCACCGATTCGCTCTGGCCGGCGATGATTCTCCATGCCGTGAACAACGGCGTGGCCTACCTGATGATGACCTTGGGGTGCGGCAGTTTTCTCCTTTCGGACCTCGTTCCCGACCGCACGGTCTATACGATCCTCTATGTCGTTTCGGCCGCGGTCTGCGCCGCTTCGGGCGTGATGGTTTGGCGGACGCTGCGCGAGCTGGGACGCCGGGAGAAAAAGCGCGATGAGGCGTAATAATCCGCGTGCGGAAGCGTTATTACCTATAAAATTGCGTATCTTTGTGCGTCGGTAAAATGGGTTTTCGTTCGAAAATAGCGCTTGGAGCCCTGCTCCTCGCATCCGGATGCCGGGAGGCTCCCGGCTATTTCGTGGGCGACACGACGCTGGCGCGCGTCGGCCGCACGGAGCTGTACCGGCGCGACGTGGTGTCGGCCGTGCCTCAGGGCATGTCGGGCGAGGACAGCGTGGCGTTCGTCGAACTCTTCATCGACCGCTGGATCAAAAAACAGCTCAAGCTGCGCGAGGCGGATCGTCTCTTTTCCGAGTCGGCGGAGGATATCGACCGGCAGGTCGAGGAGTACCGCCAGTCGCTCCTGATCCGCAAGCTCGACCAGTACTACGTGGACCGCACGATCGACACGGCCTTCACCGACGACGAGATCGCGGCCTACTACAAAGCCCACCGATCCGACTTCCTGCTCGACCGCACGATCGTCAGGGGGCGCATCCTGCGCTTCGACGAGCGTTACCGTCAGGCGAAAAAGCTGCTGGAGCTGATGGCGTCGCCCTCGGCCGAGCGGCAGCAGGACTTCCGCGACCTGTGTGCCAAGAACGAGTTCCTGCTCACCGATTTCACGGAGGCGTGGGTCGATTTCCAAGAGTTTCTGAGCTATCTGCCCACGCTCCGCTCGCAGAACTACGACTCGGCGCTCGATGTGCGCGGCGTGCAGCAGATGCGCGATGCGCACGACCGTTACTACTACCAGATCGAGGCGGTCCTCCGCGCGGGCGAGCCCATACCGCTCGAACTCGTGCGCGGCAACATCCGCCGCATCCTCTTCAACAGGCGGCAGAGCGAGCTGATCCGCAGCCACGAGGAGGAGCTTTACGCGAAGGCCGCCGCGGAGGGCGACTTCCGGATTTACGAACAGAACAAAACAGAGAAATAACGAAGAGTATGTCAAAGAAAGGTTTGCTGCTCGCGGCCCTCGTGCTGGGCGTCTGGAGCGCCGGGGGCCAGACGCGGCAGGTGATGCTCGACAAGGTCGTGGCGGTGGTGGGCGGTTCGTCGATCCTCTACTCCGAGGTGGACGAGTATGCCCGTCAACTGACGGCGCAGCGCCGCGCCGAGGGCTACACCTCCGACCGCAATCCCCACAACGAGGCGCTCGAAGCGCTGCTGACGCAGAAGCTGCTCTACAATCAGGCGCTCATCGACTCGGTCGAGGTCAACACGGCCGATCTGGTTTCGCGCGTGGACGAGCAGGTGTCGATGATGGCCGAGGAGGCCGGCGGCATCGCCGAGCTGGAGGCCCGGCAGCATATGGCGATCTTCAACATCCGCGAGGTCATGCGCCGGCGCTACGAGGAGCAGGCCTATGCGCAGGCGATGCAGGGACAGGTGGTGAGCCGCGTGAAGGTGATCCCGGGCGAAGTGGAGCGTTTCTACAAGAAAATCGACCGCGACAGCCTGCCGATCATCCCCGAGCAATACGTCTATGCGCAGATCACCCGTTTCCCGAAGTCGATGGTGCAGGCCAAGCAGCGTGCGAAGGAGCGGCTGCTGGAGATGCGCGAGCGCATCATCCGCGGCGACGCGAAGTTCGAGAACCTCGCCCGCATGTATTCGCAGGACGGTACGGCCATCCGCGGCGGCGAGATGCCGCCCATGCGCCTGAACGAGCTGGATCCTTCGTTCGCGGCGGCGCTCGAAAAGCTGCGGCCGGGCCAGATCTCCGAAGTAACGGAGTCGCAGCTCGGATTCCACATCATCCAGTCGATCGACAAACGCGGCAACGTCTACCGCTTCCGGCACATTCTGGTCAAACCCGACTATACGCAGGAGGAGCTCGTGGCTTCGCTCCATACGCTCGACAGCCTCGTGCGGCTGGTGCGGGCCGATTCGATCACCTTCGAAAAGGCTGCGCGCGACTTCTCGGACGACGCCCACTCGAAGATGAACGGCGGCATCGTGTCGAACCACGACATCCTCGAACACTGGAGTGCGACGGACGTCCGCTACACGCAGACGGCCTTTTTCAAGGAGGATTTCGGCCGCTACCGCAAGATGGACGACTACAATGCGTTGCAGCGTCTCAAGGTCGGCGGGATTTCCGACGCCTTCCTCACGCAGGACATCGCGGGCAACGAGCTGGCCAAGGTCGTGAAACTCGTCGAGGTCATCCCCACCCATACGGCCGAGCTGGGCAAGGACTACCTGCGGCTCGAAGAGATGGCGTTGCAGGCCAAGCAGGAGCGCGTCTTCGAGGAGTGGCTGACGAAGAAGATCGAAGGCATGTACGTCTTCATCGCCCCCGAATACCGCAACGGGGAGTTCCGGAACAAACATTGGGTCAAATAAACCGTCGGGATGCGCAAACTGCTTTCGATAGCCATCGTCGTGCTGGCCGTGGGCGGCGTCTTCGCCGCGAGCCCGGGCGCCGCGTTGTTCCGTCCGCAGCCGCCTCAGACCCCGCCCGACGAGGAGCCCGCGGGCGAAAAGAGCGAGCCCGAAAAGAAACTGATCGATCTGAAAGCCGACCTGATGGGGCCCGTCGCCCCGGGCGATTCGGCGATCTTTCTGGTGGGCGACTTCGCCGCACAGCACAACGGAGCGGTCATCACGGCCGACAGCGCCGTGCGTTACTCGGCCGACCGGATCGAGTTTTTCGGCCACGTGCTGATCAACCAGAACACGACCTACATCTACGGCGACCGTGCCGAGTACGACGGTTCGATCAACGAGGCGCGGGTCTACTCCGACATCGTGAAGGTCGTGGACGGCGACGCCACGCTCTACACCTACAACTTCGTTTTCAATACGAAGGACAACGTCGGCACCTTCACGGGCGGCGGCGTGATGTACAACCGCGACAACCTCATGGAGGCCCTCCGCGGATACTACTTTTCGAACACGAAGGAGCTGGTGTGCGCCGACAGCGTGCAGATGCGCAACGACGAGTATCGGATGAAGGGCGACTCGGTGATCTACGATCTCGACACGGACCACGCCTTCTTCTTCGCACGCACGAATATCTGGAACCGCGACGGCGACTACATCTACACCGACCGCGGCAGCTACTCGAAGGCCGACAGCCTCTACTCGCTGACGCTCAACGGATACATCCTCACCGCCAAACAGGAGGTGTGGAGCGATTCGCTCGATTACTGGCGGGGCGAGGAGCACGCCGTGCTCAGGCGCAATATCCAGATCGACGACTCGGAGCGCAAGACCCTCGCGTTCGGCGATTACGGCGAATATTGGAAAGAGCCCGGCAACGCCCTGCTGACGCTCCGCCCGTCGCTCGTCAACTACGACCCCCAGCAGCCCGATTCGCTCTTCGCGCGGGCCGATACGATCTGGCTCTATACGATCTTCCCGCAGCGCGACGCCTCCGCGGCCGCTGCACGGCCCGACTCGCTCGCCGCGGGTGCGGTGCCGCGGGATTCGCTCGCCGCGGCCGGAATGCCGCAGGACGTCCCGGCCTCCGCGGCCCGGGCCGATTCGACGGGGCGCCGCCGCAGCGCGGGGCCGAACGCAGCACCCGGCGGGACCGCTGCGGACAGCATGCGCGCCGCCGCCCTGCGCCGCGATTCGCTTGCTCGGAGTGCGGCCGATACCGCGGCGTTCGCTGCGGGGGCCGCAGACAGTCTGCTGCGCGATTCGTTGTCGCGGGATTCGACGCTGCGCGATACGCTGCCCGAACCGACGCCCGCCGAGCGCAAGGCGAAACTGCGGGAGGCGGCGGCCAAAGCCAAGGCCGAGCGCAAGGCGGAGGCCGCCCGTCTGCGTGCCGCCCGTCTGGATACGATCGCCATGCGCCGGCAGGCGAAGGCGACAGCGAAGCTGCTGGCTCAGAAGGAGCGCGAAGAGGCGCGTCTGGCCGCCCGCAGGGAGAAGGCCCTCGTCCGGCTTCACCGCCGGCAGCAGAAGGCGATTCTGCGCGGCAGGGAGCTGCCGGACTCCTCGATGCTCGTCCGGCTCGACTCGCTCATCGACCGGAATGCCGCCATGAGGGATTCGCTGGCGCTCGTGCTCGCCGATTCGCTCGCCGCCGACTTTCTGGCCGACTCGGCCGGACTGGTCTCGATCGAGGGGACGGCCGACACGCTCGCGGCCGCCGACACGATGTACCGCCTCGTCAAGGCTTACCGCAATGTGAAGATTTTCCGGACGGATTTCCAGTCGGTGTGCGACTCGCTCACGGCCGACAGCCGCGATTCGACGATCCATCTCTACATCGACCCCGTGCTGTGGAACGAGGCGAACCAGATCACCTCGGAGGTGATGGATATTTACACGGAAAACCGGCGGATCGTCCGCGCCGAGTTCGTCGGAGAGCCGATGATGGTGGGCGAGATCGACACGGCCCACTACAATCAGGTGGCGGGCAAGGAGATGGTGGCCTATTTCCGCAACAACAAGATCTACCGCAACGATGTGAACGGCAATGCCCAGACCATTTACTACATGCAGGAGAGCGGTTCGCCCGAGGTGGTGAGTATGCTCGTGGTCGAGAGCGGAAACATCCGCTTCTACATTACGGAGGAGAATAAAATACGGCAGATCACCTATGTCAACGATCCGAACTACGTGATCTATCCGATGGACAAGATTCCGCCCGAACAGGAGTTCTTTCTTCCCGATTTCAAGTGGGAAGCCGCCCGCCGGCCGACACGGGGCGAGGTCTTCGACCGCAGGCTGCGTCCGTCCGAACGGGCGATGCGCGAGCGGCTTCCGCAGCCCCGGTTCCCGATTGCGGCTCAGCTCGGGAAAGACCGGCTGCGTTTCGCCGCGGAGCGCGGATGGATCGACCGCAACGACGTCGTTACGCCCGAGATCGAGGAGTGGATGCGTTCGCTGGGCTATGCGACCGGTCAGCCCCGCGCACGCTGACGGCGCTTCCGGCTGCGTGCGCTGCGGGACCGGAGCGCTGCGCCCGGGGGGAGAGGAGAGACGAGGGGCTGTCTAACACGTTTCAGACACCCCTTTTTTATTCGTACTGCTATTCGGGAACTTTTCCGGATACGCAATTCTCAGAGGGTAAAAGAACCTTGTCGGACAGCCCCTCTTTTCATTCGCAGCGCTGTCGGGGTTCTGTTCCGGACCGTGCGGTTGCTCCGAGCGATGAGAGGAGGAGGGGCAAACTTGCCGGAGAGTCTCTTTTTTTGCCATTTCATCCGTTTTCTTACGCTGCGGAGTGCAACGGGACCGTGAATGCGCTATTTTTGCAGCCGGTTATTCAGGTTGATTCCGTACGATGAAAAAGAGTTTGATCGCTTTGGCATTCGGCACGCTGGCGCTCGGAATGTCCGAATTCGTCATGATGGGCATCCTGCCCGACATCGCCCGCGGAGTGGGGGTCTCGATCCCCGAGGCGGGCCATCTCATATCGGCCTATGCGCTGGGCGTCTGCGCGGGTGCGCCGCTCATGGTGCTCGTCGCCCGCAGGCGGCCGCTGAAACATATTCTGCTGGCGCTGGTGTGCATCATCATCGCGGGAAATCTCTGCGCGGCCGCTTCGCCGAACTATTGGACGCTGATGGCCATGCGTTTCGTCTCCGGTCTGCCGCACGGCGCCTTCTTCGGCGCGGGTTCGATCGTCGCCGAACGGGTCGCGGACGAAGGGCGCCGCACCGAAGCCGTCTCGATCATGATCGTCGGCATGACGGTGGCCAACCTCTTCGGCGTGCCGCTCGGAACCTATATCGCTTCGGCGCTGACGTGGCGCGTAACGTTCTGCATCGTGGCCGTCTGGGGCGCCGTGGCGCTGCTGCTCGTGCGTCTCTGGGTCCCGCGCCTCGACCCGCTGCCCGATACGGGGCTGAAGGGGCAGTTCCGCTTCCTGCGCCGGACGGCACCGTGGCTCATTCTGCTCTCGGTGATGTGCGGCAACGGCGGCATCTTCTGTTGGTACAGCTACGTCAGCCCGCTGATGGTCCGCACCTCCGGGTTTGCGCCCGACCGCCTCACGCTCATCGTCATGCTCGCGGGGTTCGGCATGTTCCTCGGAAACATCCTCGGCGGCCATCTCTCCGACCGCTTCACGCCCGAACGGGTCGTGCGCTTCACGCTCGCCGCGGCCTGCGCCGGGCTCGTCGGCATTTTCTTTTTCGCACAGATCCGCTGTGTGTCGCTGGCGCTGATGACGATCTGCACGGCGGCGCTCTTCTGCGTCTCGTCGCCCCAACAACTGCTGATCCTCGAAAACTCGCGCGGCAGCGAACTGATGGGCGGAGCGCTCGTGCAGGTGGCGTTCAATCTGGGCAACGCGCTGGGCGCCTATTTCGGCGGGCTGCCGATCGACCGCGGGCTCGGCTACGAATACTCCGCGCTTCCGGGCGCCGGCTTCACGTTCGTCGGATTCCTGCTCGTGGCGCTCTATATACGCAGATTTCCCCGGCGGGCCGTGCAATGACGCTGCGGGCGTGAGGGGCTTCGCGGGGTGATCCGCCGGGCGGATGTCCGGCTGTGCCGCGGGACGACGCTCCGGCGTTCCGGCGCCGTCCGGTCCGGAAGGGAGGCTGTCGGCGGGTAGGCGCCCAACGGCGGATCGTCCGGTTCGGAAGGGGCGGTCCGGAGTTTTCGGTCGCGGACGGACGGATCGGAGGACGGTCTCTCGGCGGGCCGCGTCCGGAAATCCGGGCGACGGCGGACGAACGCCCGATCGTCCCGAATTTCGGAAACGAATTGCGGGCGGAAGGCGGTCGTTCCGCGATTTTGCGTATCTTTACGGCCTGCGGGGCAGTCCGGCGCCGGGAAACGGGCGCGGAAATTGTTGGAGCACCCCGTTGTGAAAGCCATGCAAAAAGTCGTAAAACATTGGATCGACGCCCTGCTGAACTACGCCGGCTTCGATCCGTCGCAGGTGGACGGCATCGACCAGTGGGTCGCCTTTCTGTTCGTCGTGCTGATCGCCTTCGCCGTCGACGCTCTGTTGGGGTTCATTCTGCTGCGGGGCGTGAAGCGCATCGTCGCCCGCACGAAGGCCGGTTGGGACGACATGCTCTTCAGCGACAGGGTGCTGCGGAGGATGAGCCATGTCTTTACGCCCATCCTCATTTACATCCTGCTGCCCGTGGCCTTTCCGCGCGAATCCGAGGCGCTGCGCATACTTGTGCGCGTATTGCAGATCGGCATCGTAGTCGTCATCTTCCGTTTTATCAGTGCCGTGATATACAGTGCGTTCGAGATCATGGCCCAGCGGCCCGCATGGCAGGGCAAACCGATCAAGGGGCTCCGGCAGACGGGACAGGGAATCGTCATGCTGATTTGCGCCGTTCTGATCGTGTCGATCCTGATCGGCAAATCCCCCGCGATCCTGCTGACGAGCCTTGGCGCTTCGGCGGCGATCGTCATGCTGATCTTCCGCGACAGCATACTCGGCTTCGTGTCGGGCATCCAGCTCTCGGCCAACGACATGCTCAAGGTCGGCGACTGGATTTCGATGCCCAAATACGGTGCCGATGGCACGGTCGAAGAGGTGTCGCTCACGACGGTCAAAGTGCGCAATTTCGACAATACGATCGTTACCGTGCCGCCCTATCTGCTGGTGAGCGAATCGTTCCAGAACTGGAAGGCGATGCAGCTTTCGGGCGGACGGCGCGTCAAGCGGTCGATCAACATCGACATGACGAGCGTGAAGTTCTGCACGGCCGAGATGCTCGAAAAGTACCGGAAGATCGACCTGCTGAAGGGGTATATCGAGGCCCGCCAGCGAGACATCGAGCAGTACAACGCCGCGCGCGGTCTCCGACCCGACGACGGGCGCGTGGACGGACGACACCAGACCAATCTCGGGGTGTTCCGCGCCTATCTGACGGAGTATCTGCGGCAGGAGGTGCGCATCAACCGCAACATGACGCTGATGGTCCGTCAGTTGCAGCCCACCGAGACGGGTCTCCCGATGGAGTTGTATTTTTTCACGAGTACGGTCGATTGGGTCGCCTACGAGACCGTTCAGTCCGACGTCTTCGATCATGTGCTGGCCGTGATCTCGGTTTTCGATCTGAGGGTCTTTCAAAATCCCTCGGGCAGCGATCTGCAACGGCTCGGGTCCTGATTCTCACAGGAAGAACATCAGCATCACCTGCACGATCACCACGCGCAGGAACATGCAGACGGGGTAGACCGTGGCATAGGCCACCGAGGGGTTGTCGCCGTCGATGGTGTCGTTGGCATAGTTGAGGGCCATCGGATTGGCCATGCTGCCGCAGAGGATGCCGGCCGCGGAGCCGAAGTCGAGGCGGGCCGTGCGCATCGCAAGGAGCGCCACGAGAACCACGGGGACGAACGTGATCGCAAAGCCGAGCGCCAGCCACAGGGCTCCTTCGGGCCGCATGACCGTCTCGAAGAAGTGGGCGCCCGCGTCGAGTCCCAAGCAGGCCAGATACATCGAGAGCCCCAGCGCCCGCAGCATCAGATTGGCGCTCTGCGTGGTGTAGGTGATCATGTGCAGGCGGGGGCCGAAAGTGCCGATCAGGATGCCCACGACGATCGGGCCGCCGGCCAGTCCGAGCTGCACGGGGACCGAGACGCCCGGAAGCTGCATCGGGAGGCTGCCGACCACCAGACCGAGAATCAGCCCGATGAAGACCGACACGAGGTTGGGTTCGTTGAGGCTCTTCACGGCGTTGCCCAGTATCTTCTCGACGTTGCGGATCGTCGCGGCTTCGCCCACGACCGTGAGCCGGTCGCCGAGCTGGAGCGTCAGATCGGGTGTGGCGAGCAGCTGCACGCCCGAGCGGTAGACGCGGCTGATGTTGATGCCGTAGAGGTTGCGCAGACGGAGCGAGCTGAGCTTGCGGCCGTTGAGTTCGGGCCGCGTGATGAGGATGCGCTGCGAGACGAGGTTGCGGTCCACCGCGTTCCAGTCGATGTCGCCGGTGTTCCAGTCCTTCTGCTCCTGCTCGCCGAAGATCAGGTGGAGCGCTTCGACTTCGTCGGGCGAAGTTACGACGAGCAGTTCGTCGCCTTCGCGGAGCGCCGTGTCGGAGGTCGGCAGCGAGACCTGTCCGTCGCGCCACAGACGCGAGATGACGAACCGGTGGTGGCTGTGCTGGGCGATTTCGTGGATCGTCTTGCCGAAGACGGCCGGATTGGTCAGCCGGAAACTGACGATGTAGACGTTTTTCGAATGTTCGGGATCGGGTGCCGGCAGGTCGGAGGGGCGCACGAAGTATTTGCGCAGCAGGGCGATGGCGAGAATGACGCCCACGACGCCCAGCGGGTAGGTCAGGGCGCAGCTCAGGGCCGCGCCGTTGCCGTCCAGTCCCATCTGTTTGAGGGTCTGTTGGGCTGCGCCCAGCGCCGGCGTATTGGTCGTGGCGCCGCAGAGGATGCCCGACATGTCGGAGAGCGGAACGTCGAACGCAAGGCTGCATGCGACGGCCATCGCCGTGCCGAGGAGCACGACGCCCGTCGCCAGCGACACCAGCCGGATGCCGCCCGAACGCAGCGAACTGAAGAAGCCCGGACCCACCTGCAGCCCGAGGGCGTAGACGAACAGCACGAGGCCGAAGCTCTCGATGTAGTTGAGCATCGCCGGATCGAGCGAAAGCCCGAAGTGGCCGGCCACGATGCCCACGAAGAAGATGAACGCCGTGCCCAGCGAGATGCCGCCGATGCGGAGTTTCCCCAATATGAGGCCCGCCGCCGAGATCAGCGACACGACCACCACGGCTTGCAGCGCCGAGTGGCGGATGAATAAACTCTCGAACCATTCCATGTGCGAATTCCTCCTGACCGACCTTGTTCCGGCTGCAAAAGTAGGGTAAATTTTCGGGTTTGCGATGGTTGCGGCGGCTCTTTTTCGGATTTCCGTGGTCCGAACGGGTTATTCGGGCCGTATGCGGTATACGAATGAGCCCTGAGTGTGATGGATAACGCCCTGAGATATGCGGAATTGGAGTTTCGATTTTATATTTGTACCGCATATCGGAGGGAGGTTTAGAACGAACCGGTATGCGGCAAGTTCGCGGCCCGTCGAAGGCCCTCGGGAGCTGACGCCCTCCCGGCGGCTCGGGCAGGAACAACATCTGTCCGGCGATCATGGATTCGGATGGACCGGATGGCGGAAGGGGAGGTGCGAACCTCCCCTTCATGCGTTGTGCGGAGCGGCCCGTAGAAAGCGGGCCGTGCCGCTCCTTCGGGGCCGTGCCGCTCTTCGAAGCCGGCCGCGACCGGTGTCCATACGTCTTCTCCGGGGCGGCATCCCTTGGCTGCTTCATGGCGGCGGCCGCCATGAAGCGTGTGCGGCGAGCCCGGTGCCCCGCCTGCCGGCCGCGGTCGTGTCCGGCGGCGTCCTTCGTGTCGTCCGGGGCTTTTGCGGCTCCTAATCGCGTCCGAGGGGCATGCGTCGGATAGGTTGCCGGTCGCAGCGGTATCGGGCGGTAGGCGTGTCCGGCGGCGTCTTTCGGTCGTCTGCGCCCGGTCGCATCCGCACGGCGGTCTGTGCGCAAGCGGGACGTCCGGATTGTGCCTCGGCGGCCATACGCCGCTCCGCTTGCTTGGCTCCGGTTATCTTTTCCCGCAGTTTCGCCCCGTGATTTCGCCCCGTGATTTCGCTCCGAGGAACGGTCGCGGCGGAGGTCGTCGCCGGCCGCCTCCGCTGCACGGACGAACGGCGGACGGCGGAGTGCGCCGTTCCGGTCAGAGCCGGATGGGAATTCCGCGGTAGAAATCGAGAATCTTCGTGCGGAAGACGAACTCGTATTTGGCCTGAATGAGATCCGATTCGGCTTTCTGCATGCGGGTGCGGGCGTCGTTGTAGTCGAAGACGGTCGAACGTCCGGCATCCGCTTTCTGTTCTTCGTAGGCGAAGGCGAGGCGGGCCGACCGGAGGGCGCTCTCCGATGCGCGGTATTTGCCGTAAGCGGCGTCGGCGTTGTAGTAGGCCTGTTCGATCTCCTTTCGCAGGTTTTGCTGCGCCTCGGTCAGTGCGAGCTGCTGGCTGCGCATCGACAGTGCGGCCGAGCGGATGTTGTTGCGCGTGGCCCGGCGGTTGAAGATCGGGATGCCCACCGAGAGGCCGACGTATTCGCGGCTGTTGTGGCGGAACTGATCCCAGAAACCTTCGCCCGTGTTGTCGTAGACGCCCGTGCTGTACCCCGCGTTCAGCGAAATGGTGGGGTAGAGGGCCGACCGGGCGATCCGGACGGAATTTTCGCTGCTTTGCAGCCGGAGCCGCTCGGCGCGGATTGCCGGACGGTTGGCGTCGGCATAGTCGTAGACGGCTTCCGGATCGCCCAGATCGCGCATCGTCTCCAGCGTGAGGCTGTCCAGACGGGGAGCTTCGACGTCGAAGCCGTCGGCCGAGGGGCGGTTGAGCGCCTGACTGAGGTCGAGCAGCGAGAGGATCAGGTTGTTGCGGGCTTGCGTGAGGCTCAGCTCGTCATTCGCTTTCAGCGCTTCGCTCTCGTAGAGCGCCGATTCGGGTTGCTTGCCGCCGGCGACCAGCTCGCGGCTGCGCTCGGTCTGCCGGGTGCTCAGTGCGAGCTGCCGTTCGGCCACGCCGACCAGTTCCTTGTTGAAGAGCACTTGCAAGTAGAGCACCATCACGTTCACGGCCACATCCTCCTTGGCACGCTCCATGTCCTGCACGGCCGCTTCGAGGTCGAGTTTCGCACCCGCGATCTGGCGGTTGATCCGCATGCCCTGAAAGACGGGGACGCTGGTCGAGGCGCCGATCGAGCCGGAGATGCGGTTCGAGCTGACGTAGACGTTGTTGCTCGACGGCGAGAGGCCGAACGAAGCGTCCGCCCCGAGCGATGCGTTCAGGTCGGGCAGGCGGCTGAAGCGGGCCGTGGAGAGCTGCACGCGGCTCTCTTCGGTCTGCAAGGCCCGCTGCTGTACGCCGATGTTGTTTCGCTGCGCATAGTCGATGCACGCTTCGAGACTCCACGGCCCTTCCTCCTGTGCCCGGAGCATTCCGAGGACCCCGCAAGCGAACGCGATGGTCAGGATAATCTTGGTTTTCATCGTTCTGGGATTTTATTTCGACGCTTTGGGGTCGGCTTTCGCGCCGCGGATCGCGGTCTCGGCGTCGAGTCCTTCGGCGATCTCGATGTTCACGCCGTCGGAGAGTCCGGTTTTCACTTCGCGTTTGTCGAAAGTCTGCGGATCGGCATGTTCGTCGCTCGTGAGCACGTAGACATAGGTTTTGTCGCCATCGAATTCGAGGCAGCTCTCCGGAATGGTGAGCACGCCCTCGCGGTTGAGGATTTCGATGTCGGCGTTGGCGCTGTAACCCGACCGGACGAACACGTCCGACGGAATCCGCACGGCGGCCTTCACCTCGAACATGATGACGCCGTTCTCCTCGGTGGCCTTGGGCGAGACGTATTCCAGTTCGGCGTCGAGCGCGACGTCCTGCATGGCGCCGACGGTCAGCCGCACGGGCATGCCGCTGCGGAGCTTGCCCACGTCGGTTTCGTCCACATTGCCGCGGAAGAGCATCTTCGACATGTCGGCCACCGTGGCGATCGTCGTGCCGTCGTTGAAGGTGTTGGCCTGAATCACGGAGTTGCCGACCTTCACGGGCACGTCGAGGATCATGCCGTCGATGGTCGAACGGATCTGCGTGTTGCTCAGCTCCTTGTATCTGCTGGCAATGCCGTTTTTCGTGATTTCGAGGTTGTCGCGCGCGTTCTGCAGCTCCTCCTCGGCCTTTTCGAGCGCGGTGAGGCTCTGCTCGTACTCCTCCTTCGAGACGACGCCCTTTTCGTAGAGCGTTTCGGTCCGCCGGTGCTCCCGCCGGGTTTGGGCGAGCGAGATCTCGGCCACCGAGACACGGGATTCGGCGCTGTTGAGCGAGCCCATTTCGGGGATGACCTTCACGGTGGCGATCACTTCGCCTTGGCGGATCATTTCGCCCGCCTCCTTGTGCAGCTCGGAAATGATCCCCGAGATCTGGGGTTTGATGAGCACTTCGTCGCGGGGCTCGACCTTGCCTGTGGCGACTACCGACTGTTTGATGGTGTCGATCTTGGGCATGACCACCGTGTAGACCGTCTTGGCCGGACGGGTCTTGCGCCACAGGAACCAGAACGTGCCCGCGAGGATGGCTGCGAGCAGGATGCCCAGAAAGATTTTCAGAAATTTTTTCATATGCGAGCTGTATTTTCGTTGTTTGTTTGCGGTTCGTCGAACGGGTTCATTCTTCGCGGATGGCGTCCACGGCTTTGATCCGCAGGGCGCGGTTCGCGGGTATGATGCCTGCCGCGAGGCTCCCGGCCACGAGGATCGAGAGGGCGAGAATGCCCGTCCAGAACGAGATCTGCCACGAGACGTCGGGGCCCTGCATCGTCTCGACTTGCAGGCGGTAGTAGATCGTGTCGGCGGCCGACAGCACGCCCACGGCGGCCGTGAGGCCTACGATGCCGGCGATGAAGGTCAGCAGGAAGCTCTCCGACAGGATTTGAGAGATGATGACCGAGGGTTTGGCCCCCAGCGCGCGGCGGATGCCGATCTCCTGCGTGCGCTCCTTGACGAGCACCAGCATGATGTTGCTCACGCCCACGATGCCCGCGAAGAGGGTCCCCAGCCCGACGATCCACGTCAGCAGGGCGATGCCGCGGAAGAGCTTCATCACGCTGCCGAACAGTTCGCTCGTCGAGATGACCCATGCGGCGCGCGGGTCGTCGGGCGAGATGAGGTGCCGTGCGAAGACGGTCTGTTTGCAGAGCTGCTCGACCTCCTTGCTCGGCGTGGCGTCGTCGCCCGCCACCGAGATCATGTCGACGGTGTGCCCGCGCCCGAATAGCTGTTGGGCGAGCGTTACGGGCAGAATGATCGTCCGTTCGACGCTGCTGCCGAACTGCACCTCGCCTTTTTTGAGGATGACGCCCACGACCGTGAAGTAGAAGCTGCCGACCTTGATCGTCTGTCCCGCGGGGTCCTCCCCGCCCGGAAAGAGGTCTTTCCAGACCTGTGTCCCGATGACGCACACCTTGCGCTTCTCGCGCATGTCCACCTCGTTGACGTAGCGGCCGAAGATCATCGGCTGGGGTTGTATCCGCTGCATCTGGGGCGAGAAGCCCATCAGTGCGTAGTCGCCCTTGCGGTCGCCGCGCGAGCAGTTCAACGTGTTGCCGAAGACGACCCCCGCGGCGTATTTCACCTTGTCGAGCGCCTGCACGGCCGCCACGTCCTCGTTCTCCATCCGCCACCAGCGGTCCGCGGGCATGCCCTTGTAGGGCAGCGAGGTCTGGTCGGGCAGGAAGAACATCGTGTTGTTGGACATGTCGCCCAGCACGGTGCGGAACATGCGGCCGAGGCCCTGTCCGGCACCCAGCATCACGATGAGCATGAAGATGCCCCAGAAGATGCCCAGCGCCGTCATGATGCTGCGTTTCTTGTTGCGGGCGATCGTCTGCCATATCTCGCTCCAGCGGTCTGTGTCGAAAAAGCTCATCGCGGTTTCCTATTTGTTGTAACGCAGTGCGTCGATGGTTTTGAGGCGCGCGGCACGCCGGGCCGGTATGTATCCGGCGACGAGTCCCGCGATGACGAGTACGATCGTGGCGCTCACGGCCACCGACAGATCGAGCGTGGGGTCGAGGAAGATGGTCGTCTGTCCGTATCCCGAATCGTCGGGCGGCATTTGCCGGATGATGTAGTTCACGACCTCCATCACGGCGACGCCCAGAACCATGCCGATGTAGCCGAACAGGGCCGTTATCAGGACCGATTCGGTGAGAATCAGGCGGACGATCGACGAAGGACGGGCGCCCAGCGCCTTGCGGATGCCGAATTCGGCGGTGCGCTCCGTAACCGTAACGAGCATGATGTTGCTGACGCCCACGATGCCCGCCAGCAGCGTACCCAATCCGATGATCCAGACGAAGAAGTTGATGCCGCCGAAGACCACGGCCATGTTCTTGTACATCTCCATGCTGTTCTCCAGCCAGATGGCGCTTTCGTCCGTGGGATCGAACCGGTGTTCCTGAGCCAGCCGTGCGAGGATGCGTTTTTCGAACTCCTGCATCTCGGCGTCGGTGTCGATGCCTTCGATCGTGAACAGGGCGTTGTTGACTTCCGGATCGTTTTGCTTGTAGATGAGCTGCCCCGTCGTGAGCGGCATGTAGCAGTAGGCCGTGGGGCGGTCGGCATCGCCCTTTTCGACGCCGACGACCGTGAAGACCGACGTGGCGAGCGTGTCGCCGAGCCGGAGTTTTTTCCCGAGCGGATTCCGGCCGTCGAACAGCACGCGCTGCATCGCTTCGTCGATCACGATCACCTTGCGGCGCCGCTCGATGTCCATTTCGTTGATGAAGCGGCCCGATGCGAGCTTGATGCCTTCGATCCGGGCGACTTTCGGCAGGCAGGCCCTCAGCCCCGTTTTCATGAAGCGGTTGCCGTAGGAGGCCGTCTTCTGCGACAGCCACATGTTGGCCGCTATCTCCCGGATCTCGGGAAACTCCCCGGTCAGCATGTCGAGATCGCTGTTCCGCATGCGGATGCGGCGCCCTTTCTCGTAGCCGGCGAAGGGTTTGGAGGTCCGGCCGCCGTAGAGGTCGATGGAGTTGATCGCATAGTCGCCGAAATTGGCCATCACGCCGTTCTTGAGACCGTTGCCCGACCCGAGCAGGATGACGAGCATGAAGATGCCCCACGCGACGGAGAATCCCGTGAGGATGGTGCGGAGTTTGTTGCGGCGCACCGAGGTCCAGATCTCTGTGAGCAGCTCTCTCATCGTGCGGCGAGTGCGGTGGGGGTGATGCTTCCGATCACGCCGTCCTTCAGGCGGATGATTTTGTCCGTCTGGTCGGCGATCGACTGTTCGTGCGTAACGCAGATGATGGTCATGCCCATGTCGGTGTTCACGCTGCGCAGGAGGTTCATCACCTCCTGCGACGTAGCGCTGTCCAGTGCTCCGGTGGGTTCGTCCGCGAGGATGATTTCGGGTTTGTTGATCAGCGCGCGGGCGATCGCCACACGCTGTTTCTGGCCGCCCGACATCTCGTTGGGCATGTGCCCGGCCCACTCCCTGAGCCCCAGCCGGTCGAGGTATTCGAGAGCCAGCGCATTGCGCTTGCGACGCGACACGCCCTGATAGTAGAGCGGAAGCGCCACGTTCTCCACGGCGTTTTTATAGCTTATCAGGTTGAACGACTGGAAGATGTAGCCGATCATCCGGTTGCGGGCGGCTGCGGCCTGCGTCTCGTTGAGCCCCTTGATCAGACGGCCCGCGAGGTAGTAGCTGCCGCTGTCGTAGTCGTCGAGGATGCCGAGGATGTTCAGCAAGGTGGACTTGCCCGAACCCGAGGCGCCCATGATCGAGACCAGCTCGCCCTTTTCGATCTGAAGGTCGATGCCTTTGAGTACGTGAAGCGGCGAGCCGCTGTTGTAGGTTTTGTTGAGTCCCTCGAGTCGTATGATCATGATAATTGACGTTTATGGAACTGATTGTTAGTATTTTGCACTCGTCCTGTCCCGGGCTCTGCGACCGTTGTAAGACAAAGATAAACAATTAAATTGTAAAAACAAATGAAATTTATCGTTTTTCGATAAATTTTTACCCCCCCCCGATAAACGGTTGTTTGCACTGACAAATATATGAAAAATTATTATACTATGTATGACAAAGTACTGAAAATTTCAAATATATTTCGATACCTATATTTATAAAGCGCAGTTCGGGTCTCGCGGCTGCGTTACGGCCTCTTTCCCGCGGCCGCTTGCGGCGGTCGCAGCGGACGTGGCAGGATGCGGCGGAACCGGGAGCGCATGCTTCGGTTCGGCGGAGCCCGGCAGCGACGGGCGTGTCCGGGTCGTTGCGAGGCGGAGATGGGGTTGGGTCGGGCGGTTGCGGATCGTCCGGATTGTGGGGCGAGAGGTCGGACGGAGTATGGGGTGAAGCCGTCCGGTGCTTGCCGGCTTACGCATCGGGCTTTTCGAGGCTCGGTGCGTCGTGGTTTTCGGCTGAGGCGGGAGGGGCGTGTTTTTCCGTTGCCGCAAGGCTCGGCCGGTTGCCGGGGGGGGAGGTTTTCGGATGATTCGGCATATCCGTTTTTCGGGAGGTTGTCGGCGGAGCCGGACGATCTTCGAGGATTCGGGCCGTGGAGACGAGTGGCGGACATCCGCAGCGAGAGTGGGTTTCGTATCCCGCAGCCGAAGTGGCGCGGCTGTACCGGAGCGGAATGCCGGATTCCGCGGGAGGAACGGGAGGGGCGGAAATTGAGCGCGCGGCGAGGGTTCTGCCGTGATTTCGGGAGGCATGGGTGGTGATACGGTGCGGGTTGGGCGCGGGTTCCGCGAGGATTCGTCGCGGTTGCGGCGTGGGGGGGCGGGGATTTCGGAAGAATCCGACGGGGATGCGTCGAGGGCGGGGAGTGCGGCGCGATCGTTCCGATACACGGAAAAGAGGCTGTTCGACGGGCTCTTTTCCTCTCTTTGAAAGCTGCATGTTCGGAAAGGAATCGGACAATGCTCCGAATGAAGAAGGAGGCTGTCCAGCGAGTTTCGGACAGCCTCCTTGCGCATGTGTCGCGACGACCCTATTTCAGTCGCAGGAACGAGTAGCCGAAACGTTCGCAGGCCGCTTTTTCCAGCTCCTCGCGGGCCGACGGATGAGCGATTGCAATCAGGGCTTTGGCTCGCTGGGCGAGGTTCTTGCCCTTGAGGAACGCTACGCCGTACTCCGTAACGATGTGCTGCACCATGTGGCGCGTCGTAACGACGCCCGCTCCGGGCGTCAGCAGCGCCTTGATCTTCGACTGTCCTTTTTCGGTGATCGACGGGATGGCGATGAAGGTCTTGCCGCCCTCGGAGAGTGCGCCGCCGTACATGAAGTCGTGTTGGCCGCCGACGCCCGAGATGATGCGCGTGCCGACCGAGTCGGCGCATACCTGTCCCGTGAGGTCCACCTCCACGGCCGAGTTGATCGCCATCACCTTGGGGTTCTGGCGGATGCGGAACGGATCGTTGGTCCATGCCACGTCGCGCATTTCGAGGTCTTCGCGGTAGTTCATGTAGTCGTACAGACGGCGCGAGCCGAGCGCCAGCGACGCCAGCGTCTTGTGGGGCAGGATCTTTTTCTGCGAGTTGTCGATCACGCCCCGCTCGATCAGCGGCACCACGCCGTCGGTCATCGCTTCGGTGTGCAGACCGAGGTGCTTGTGGTTGCCGAGCGCAGCCAGCACGGCATTGGGGATGCCGCCCACGCCGATCTGGAGCGTCGCGCCGTCGGGGATCAGCTCGGCGATGTAGCCGCCGATCCTGCTCTCGACTTCGTTCGGCACCGAGGTCGGCAGCTCCACGAGCGGTTCGTCGACTTCGACGGCTGCGGCGATGCGCGACACGTGGATCAGTGCGTCGCCGTAGGAGAAGGGCATCGCGTCGTTAACCTGTGCGATGACGGTCTTGGCGCATTCGACGGCCGAGACGGCCAGATCGGCCGAGACGCCGTAAGAGCAATATCCGTCGGCATTGGGGCGCGAGACGTTGAGGATCGCCACATCGACGGGGAGTGCGCCGCTGCGGAACAGCGCGGGAATCTCGCCCAGAAAGGCGGGGATCGACTGTCCGTAGCCGTCGGCGAGCCAGCGGCGGATGTTGTTCCCCACGAAGAGACTGTTCACGAGAAACGTCTCCTTGTATTCCGGACGGCAATAGGGGGCGTCGGCGCGCCCTACGGCGAATCCCGTGTAGACGGTTACGTCCGTAAGTTCCGCCGCGCGGTCGGTCATGGCCCGTACGAGCGTCTCGGGAATCGAAGTGCTGCCCTGAATGTAGACGCTGCTGTGCGGACGGATGAGTTTCACGGCTTCGGCCGCGGTGGTGTAGTTGGTCATAAATGGTCAGGCTTTGTGGTTTTGTTCGAATACGGCCAGCCGCTCTTCGAGCTGGTCGAACTGTTCGGGCCGGTTCATCTGCGAGATGCAGATGCGCACGCCCTCCTGCCGGCTGCCGGTCGACGAGAGCGAGATGGCGCACACGCCGCACAGCAGCAGTTCGCGCAGCAGCTCGGAGCAGCTCATCGTGCCGTAGCCGACCGTGTAGAAGAAACCGTCGCTCACCTTCTCGTCGAGGTCCTTGTCGTAGACGATGCGGAACCCGTGGCGCAGGAACGACTCCTTCGTGAGCTTCGCGCGGCGGGCGTACTCCGAGGCGTGGCCCACGAAGTCGAGCCGCCCGTCGGCCGCGGCGTCGAACATCGCGGCCAGCGCATGCTGCGCCGAGTGGCTCGTGCCGGACGAAGCGGCGTAGAGGATGCCGAGCACATAGGCGTCGCCCAGACGCGCCATGCGGTAGCGTTCGAGCAGGGCGGGGTAGTGGCGCCCGTAGAGTTTGTCGGAAATCGCGGCTATGGCGATGCGCTGACCGGCGTAGCTGAAGATCTTCGAACCCGAGAGCATCAGGATGTAGTTGTCCGTGTAGCGGGCGACGGTGGGCTGGAACGGCGCCTCGCAGGGGCGGCCCAGTTGTTTGCGGAAGTCCATGCCGAGGTAGGCGAGGTCCTCCACGACGATCGTGTCGTACTTCGTCGCCAGCCGGCCGATGATCTCCAATTCCTGTTCCGTGAGGCAGATCCACGCCGGGTTGTTCGGGTTGGAGTAGACGATCGCCGCGACGTCGCCCTCGCTCAGATAGCTTTCGAGCTTCTCGCCCAGCTTCTCGGCGCGGTAGTCGTAGATGTCGAACGAGACGCTCGGGATGTCCATCAGATGCGTCTGGCTCCGCTGCACGGGGAAACCCGGGTCGATGAAGAGGATCTTCCGGCGCTTCGGGTCGAGCTGCGAGCAGAGCAGGAACACGGTGAAGCTGCCCTGCATCGACCCGACGGTCGGGATGCACCCCTCGGGTGCGAGGTCGATGTCGAGGAACGCCTTGATGAACCGCGAGGCGGCCTGCTTGAGCTGCGGGATGCCCTGCATCGGCGGGTAGATCGAGGCCACGCCCGCGGCGAGCGCCGCGCGTTCGGCTTCGACGCCGATCTCCTCCGGACGCAGGCCCGGCACGCCCATTTCGAGGTGCGAGAACTCTTCGCCCGTGGCCTTTTCCATGCGGCGGGCGATCTCGCCCGACTGGCGGATCGTCGCCTGTGCGATGTCCGCGATCTCCAGCTCCCCGAGGATGCCGTCGAGGAGGGTGCTGTCGAAAGGCCGTTTCATCGGTTCATGCTTTTTCGTGCGAACTCGTATCCGGCGCGGAATGCGGCGAGGTTGCTCTCGACCACCGCCTCGCCCTTGCGGGCGAAGATGTCGCGGATGCCCTGTTCGAGCTTCGCGGCTTCGATCTGGAGCAGCGGCGCCGCGGCGCCCAGCAGGACGATGTTGGCCGCACGCGGCGAGGCGGCCGCTTTGGCGAGGGCGTCCACGTCGAGGGCGATCACGTGGGGCAGCGCTGCGAGCTCGCGCTCGATGCGCTCCTTTTCGGGATAGTTGTCGATGTTCACGAAGGGGGTGGTGTTCGTTACGATCCAGCCCTCCTTCGACAGCCACGGCAGGTAGCGCAGCGCCTCCATCGGTTCGAGCGAGAGGATGATGTCCGCCGCGCCGCGCGGAATGAGGTCCGAGGCGATCGGGTCCGACGACAGACGCAGGTTCGACTGCACGTCGCCGCCGCGCTGGCTCATGCCGTGGACTTCGGCCTGCTTGATGTGGAGCCCCTCGGTGAGGGCCGCTTTGCCGATTACGGTGGCGATGGAGAGGATGCCTTGTCCTCCCACGCCCGAAAGGATGATATCTCGTTTCATGGGGTGTGTCTCTTATTTTTTAGCGTTGTGGCGTTTGGCGGTCTGGATGCACTCGCGGCGCGGGATAATCACCGAGACGCCCTTGTATTCGATCTCTTCGCGGATGATGCGGCGCATCTCTTCGTGGTTCTTGGGCAGGGGCACCACCACGCGGATGTGTTCGGGTTCGACGCCCAGTCCGGCGCAGATCTGCTCCAGACGGCCCGTACCGGCCGAATCCTGACCGCCGGTCATGCCCGTGGTGAGGTTGTCGGAGATGATGACCGTGATGGCCGCCTTGGCGTTCACGGCATCGAGCAGACCCGTCATGCCCGAGTGGGTGAAGGTCGAGTCGCCGATGACGGCCACGGCGGGATGCTGCCCGGCGTCGGCGGCACCCTTGGCCATCGTGATCGAGGCCCCCATGTCGAGCACCGTGTCGATGGCGTGGAACGGTGCGAGCCAGCCCAGCGTGTAGCAGCCTATGTCGCTGAATACCTTGGCATTCTCGTATTCGTGCACCACGTCCGTCAGGGTCTTGTACATGTCGCGGTGGCCGCAGCCCTGACAGAGCGCGGGCGGACGCGGCACGGTTACCTCGCTGGCTGCGTGTGCGGGATGGGCCGGCAGTCCGACCGCTTCGCGCACGCAGTCGGGCGTCAGCTCGCCCGTGCGGGGCAGCTCGCCCGAGAGGCGTCCTTTGATTTCGATGGGCGTGGGCAGCACGCCGCGCACCGTCTCCTCGACCATCGGCTGGCCCTCCTCGATGACGAGGATCGAGCGGCACTCCGAAGCCATGCGGCGCACGAGCGCCGTGGGCAGCGGATACTGCGAGACTTTCAGCACGGGGTAGGGACATCCGTCGGGAAAGTTCTCCATCAGATAGTTATAGGCGATGCCGCAGGCGATGATGCCCATCGACTTGTCGGCTCCGTCCGTATAGCGGTTGTAACGGCTCCCGGCGGCTTCGGCCTCGAACTGCTTGTACTCCTCGATGAGCGTCTTGTATCTCACGCGCGAGTTGCCCGGCATGAGCACCCATTGGCGCGTGTTCTCGGGATAGGCGAGCGGATTCTCCGCGCGGCGTTCGCCCGTCTCGACCACGGCGCGCGAGTGGGCCATGCGGGTCGTCAGGCGCAGCAGCACCGGAATCCGGTGGCGCTCCGACATCTCGAACGCATCGGCGGCCATGTCGTAGGCTTCCTGCTGCGACGAGGGTTCGAAGATCGGCACGAGGGCAAACTTGCCGTAGAAGCGCGAGTCCTGCTCGTTCTGCGACGAGTGCATCGAGGGGTCGTCCGCCGCTACGACGATCATGCCGCCGTTGGCGCCCGTCATCGCCGAGTTGACGAAGGCGTCCGCCGCCACGTTCATGCCGACATGTTTCATGCAGACCATCGAGCGCTTGCCGGCGAACGACATGCCGAGCGCCTCTTCCACGGCGGTCTTTTCGTTCGCGGACCAAGTGCTGTGGATGCCGCGCTGGGCCGTGAGGGGGTGTCCCTGTATGTATTCCGTGATTTCGGTAGAGGGCGTGCCCGGATAGGCGTACACACCCGAGAGACCGGCGTCGAGTGCGCCCTGTGCGAGCGCTTCGTCTCCAAGTAATAGTTCTTTGCTTGCCATAGGTTGTAGTTAAGAATTCTTCCTGATTTTACAAAAATAGGAAAATTTAATCGGAATTCCATGTTTTCCTAACGATTTATTATGTCCGTCGGCTCCGATCCGATCGAATGTTGCGTGAGAGGGCGTTTTTTGTGCGTATGTGTAACGGCTCGGCGTCGCGGTTTTCGGGGGGGCCTTTTGCGTCGGGGCTCCGAGAAACTTCTTTCGACCTGTTTCGCGCGCCTTCCCGGCATCGGTTTCGCGGCGGGGGGGATCGGCGTGGGCTTCCTTTTCCCGCTGTGCTGCGCATTTCGGCTCGTGCCGGCTCTTCGCCGTGGGCCTTTTGCGTCGGGGCTCCGAGAAACTTCTTTCGACCTGTTTCGCGCGCCTTCCCGGCATCGGTTTCGCGGCGGGGGGGGGATCGGCGCGGGCTTCCTCTTCCCGTGCGCTGCGCATTTCGGTTCGCGGCTCGTGCCGGTTCTTCGCCGCCCGGCCTTCTCCCGATCACGGACGATGGCCGGACTTCGTTCGTTCCGCACCTCGGCAGGGGGGCGGGCGGCACTGTTTCCTCTCTTTACGCTTCGGCGGCAGGGGTCCTTGCAGGAGGTTTTCTCGTTCCGGCAGGCTTCGGACGAAAGTGCGGATCGCATTCGACGGGTCGAAAACGCGCTGCATGTTGCGGCCCTTTCGGGCCGGGCCGCTGCCTTCGGCGGGACCCGCGGCCGAAGAGGACGGACCGTCTCTCTCGATACGGGAGAGATAATGTCGGACGAGCGAGAGGGAGCGGATGCCGGAAAACGTGCCGGGGCGCGATCCGGACCTTGCCCGCAAGCCGTTGTGGCCGATGAATCGCCGGGGCTGGGAAATAGTGCGATGGGCGGAAAAGTAAAACGCCGGAGGCGAAAACCTCCGGCGTTTCGAAAAAAAGTGACACCAATAGGACTCAAACCTATAACCTTCTGATCCGTAGTCAGATGCTCTATTCAATTAAGCTATGGTGCCGAATTGCGAATGCAAATGTACGGCAAATTTCCGGATTCCGCAAATAATTTCGCAAAAAAATTATTTTTCCTGATGGAAATATCCTTTTCCCCGCGCCGTTGCGGCTGTTCGTAGCCCGAGACGGCAGTTCCGCGGACCTCGCCGAACTGCACTCCGCCCCGTCCGCCGCCGGATCGCACGCTGCCGCGCGGAGTGCGCCGAAGGGCCGGAGCCTGCTCCGCAACTTCGCCGTGCGGGCAGCGGCTCGGACCGGAGCGGGTGTGCGACCGCTCCGGGCGGGACGACGGCCGTACGCACTACCCCGCGGGGGGGGGCTCCGGCCGCACGTGTCCCGCCGTGGGCCGCGCTATCGCAGCAGTTCGCCGAGTTTGTCTTTCAGCTCCTTGCCGTGGAGATTCTTCGCAGCGATCCGTCCGTCGGGGCCGATGAGGAAGTTGGCCGGAATCGACCGGACGTCGTAGCTCTCAGCAGCGGGACAGCGGCCGTGCTCCACGGCGAGTACGTTGGGCCACGGCAAACCGTGTCGGGCCACGTAATTTTTCCATGCTTCGGCATCGTTGTCGAGCGATACGCCGTAGATGGTCAATCCGCGTCCGGCGTATTGCCCGTGCAACTCCTGCAAGAGCGGAAGCTCCTCGCGGCAGGGACCGCACCACGTGGCCCAGAAGTCGACGAGCACCCACCGGCCGCCGCCCACGAAGTCCGACAGTGCGATGCGCCTGCCGTTCGTGTCCGCGAGGTCGAGTTGCGTGTAGGGCTGTCCGATTTCGGTCCGCTCCGCCGCTTCGAGCGAAGCGCGGATCTTTCGGAGGAGCGTCGTCCGCTGCAATTTCTCGGGAAACCGCTCCAGCCGGCGTCTCGCCTCGCCGGAGGCGAGGGTGCCGTACTCGGTCTGGGAGAAGAGATAGACGCCCAGCATGTTGTCGAGGTTGGCGCTCACGGCATCCGAGACCGTGCGGCGGAACTCGCTGCGCAGCGCGTCGCGCTCTTCGGCGGTCGCATCGGGAGGCATGGACAGATAGCGGTCGCGGATCGTTGCGAGCTGCTCGTTCAGCGCTCCGTACCGGTCGTTGAGGGGTGTACCTTCTGCGGCGAACCCGTGCAGATCGTCGTATGCGATCCGGATCTCGCCCTTTTCGGGAAAGAGCAGGGCCAGCGTGCGGCTGCCGTCCGTGAGCGACGCGATGTCGGTTCCGTCGGTTCTGCCTTCGAGGACGAACGTGCCGTCCGCGGCCACCGCTGCCGAGGCGATCGGCGTCCGGTCGAGGGTGAACAGGTAGACCGAATCGGCCGCATGGCCTTCCAAGGTGCCTGTTACCGTGTAGTTTTCGTCTGCGCAGCTCCACAGGCCGGCGGCTGCTGCGAGCATCCAGAGGAGTTTTCTCGTTTTCATTTTATTCGGGTGATTCTGCGTTGTCTTTCGGTTCCGAAGAGCGGCATACGGTTGCCGGGATTTTCGGTTGCCGGGAGCTTCCGGGCACCGGGAGGCGATGGCCGCGGTTCGGGGGCTGGCGCGTGCCGCGTCCGTTCCCGGTCGTCCGCTGCGGGGCGCATGCCGTTCGTCGTGTGTCGGCCGGTTCGGAGGGTGTTTCCCGCTTGCGGGCCGCCTCCGTCGTCCGCTGCAGGTCGCGGGCCGCCCCTTTTCCGTGCGTTGCCGCCGGCAGGCACTTTTCGTCTGCACGAAATGACGTGCGTCGCAGACGGGAGGAGCGACGGTACAGGTGCGAACGGTTGACTTCCCCGTCCTCGTCGTCCGGAACTTCGGCTCTTTTCGACGTCCGGCCTCTCTTCTCTCCGCGGGAGGGGATGGAACGGCCGGAGTGCCGTCGCAGTTCCGGGCAGGCTGCCGAGTGCTCCGTGCGGTTAGATATATTATCTAAGGTATCCGGAACGGCCGCCGCCCGGTGCGCGTGCGTGCTATTTGATTTCGCGGTCGGGATGTTCGCGCAGGAATTTTTCCCACGTCGAGCTGCCCTTTTTCGATGCGGCTTTCGCTCCTCCGCCCAACCCTTTGACGCGGTCGCCGCCCAGCGCTGCGGCCAGCGGACTCGCCGTCGTGAAGTAGTGGCACACGGCCACGGCCATGCCGTCCGTCGCGTCGAGCCGGCGGGGCGGACGGTCGATGCGCAGCATGCGCTCGAGTACTGCGGCGACCTGCTCTTTGGCGGCCGAGCCGCTGCCTGCGATACTCTGTTTGATGCGCGAGGGGGCGTATTCGTGGACCGGAAGTCCGCGGCTGAGGGCGGCGGCCATCGCCACGCCCTGCGCGCGTCCGAGCTTGAGCATCGACTGCACGTTCTCGCCGAAAAAGGGCGATTCGAGCGCCACCTCGCGCGGGGCGTATTCGTCCACGAGAGTGCCGACCCGTTCGAAGATGTAGCGCAGTTTGGCATACGGATCGTCCATCTTGTGCAGGTCGATGTCGCCCAAGACGATCGGGCGTACCTCGCGCCCGTCGACCTCCAGAACGCCGTAGCCCATGTAGTTCGTGCCCGGGTCGATGCCCATGATGCGGTATTTTTCGAGTGCGGTCATCACGGTGTGCGGAACCGGAACGGCCCGTGCCGGCCGGCACGGGCCGTTCTGCGGCTCCTGTTTCGGGGAGCTATCGGTTCAGAAGTTCCGCCACCTTCTCTTCCAGCGCTTCGCCGCGGAGGTTGGCGGCGACGATCGTGCCTGTCGCGCAGTCGATGAGGAAATTGGACGGGATGCCCTGCACGGCGTAGTCGCGGGCCGCGGCGTTGTCGAAGCGGTTCAGGTCGCTGACCTGAATCCAGTTCATCTTCTTGTTGGCGACGGCTGCGAGCCAGTTGTCGCGGCTGCTGTCGAACGACACGCCGTAGATTTCGAAGCCTTTGTCGTGGTATTTCCCGTAAGTCTCCACCAGATAGGGCACTTCGCCCATGCAGGGGCCGCACCACGAAGCCCAGAAGTCGACGAGCACGTATTTGTTGCCCTCGGTCTCGACGACCGACCGGAGCGACACCTCCTTGCCGTCGGCATCCTTCTGCACGATGTCGATGTAGGGCTGTCCCGCTTCGGTGCGCATCTTGGCTTCGGCGTTCTCGCGGGTTCGGGTCATCAGGGCGGTCTGTTGCAGGGCTGCGGGGAACTCGTCGATGGCGTCGAGGATCTCCTGTCCGCTCATCCCGTAGGCGAGCTGCTGGGCGAAGAGCATGGCGCCGAAGTAGTTGTCTTTGTTGTTTTCGACCGCCTTGCGGGTCATCTCCTCCGACTGCTCTTCGATGGCTTCGCGCTCTTCGTCGGTCGTCTCGGGGTTGCGGTAACGCTCGATCAGCCGGCGGAATTCGGTCTGATAGGCGTTGTTGGCATCGTTGGCCGGCGTACCCGTTGCGGCGATCTCCTGCGGCTTCGATGCCGAGCCCTTCACGCTGATCTTGCCCGGTTCGATGAACACCGCCGTGTAGAAGGGGGCGGCGTTTTCGTCGCCGTTGCCGATGAATACCACGCCCGGGGCCGCCGTGCCCTTGAAGCGGAACTTGCCGTTCTGCACTGCGGCCGAATCGGTCGGAATGCCGTTCTCCATGCCCGCTTCGTCCATCATGTAGACGGTGCCCGTGAGCCCTTCGATGTCGCCGTCGATGACGTACCGGTCCGACGAACAACTGCACATGCACGCGGCAGCCGCGGCAAAAAGGATCGTTTTTTTCATGACTTATTCGTTTTTTAAGGTTTTGATTTCGTTTTCCAGCGTATCCACCCGCTTCGACAGCTCGGGCAGATACTTGTATACGGCCGATGCGCGGTGGAACCTCAGGCCCGGCAGCGCGGGATAGCCCATGCGGGTCTCCCCGTCGGGGATGTTCTTGTCCACGCCGGCTTTCGAACCGATGACGACGCGGTTGCCGACGTTCACGTGGTCGGCGATGCCCACCTGCCCCGCGATAAAGCAGTTGCTTCCGACCTTCGAGGTGCCGGCGATGCCCGTCTGGGCCGACGAGACGGTGTTCTCGCCCACCTGCACGTTGTGCCCGATCTGGATCAGGTTGTCGAGCTTCACCCCGCGGCGGATGATCGTCGAGTCGGTCTTCGCGCGGTCGATGCAGGTATTGGCGCCGATCTCCACGTCGTCCTCGATCACCACGTTGCCCAGCTGCGGGATCTTGTCGAAGCCGCCTGCGGCGTTGGGGGCGAAGCCGAAGCCGTCGGCGCCGATCACGGCGCCGGCGTGGACGATGCAGTTGCGGCCGATGCGGCAGCCTTCGTAGATCTTCACGCCCGCATAGAGGATCGTGCCCTCGCCCACCGAGACACCGCGGCCGAGGTAGACCTGCGGGTAGATCTGGCAGCCGTCGCCGATCTCGACGCCCTCCTCGACCACGGTGAAGTCGCCGATGTAGCAGTCGCGGCCCACCCGGGCCTGTTCGGCGACGGAGGCGAGCCGGCTGAGGCCCGTGCGGCGGGGCTTGGCCGCATTGTACATCTCCAGCAGCCGGAGCACGCAGGCTGCCGCATCGTCCACGCGGATGAGGGTCGCCGCCACGGGCTGCGAAGGGGTGAACGTGCGGTCGACGAGCACGATCGAGGCGCCCGTGGTGTAGAGACAGGGTTCGTATTTGAGATTCGTCAGGTAGGCCAGCGACCCTTCGCGCCCCTCCTCGATCGAAGAGACGGTATGTACTTTGGTCTCTTTGCGGCCCACGATTTCGCCCCCGAGCAGGCCGGCGATCATTTCGGCGGTAAATTCCATCTTATTCTGGGTTTAGGGTTACAAATAGTTCTCAATTATTATGCCTCGCGGCATGAACTCCGCCACCGAGCGGCCGAACGAGAGGATCTCGCGCACGGTGGACGACGAAATGTCGGCCACGGGCGAGGGGGTGAAGAGCATCACGGTGGTGATCCCGCGGTAGAGGCGGTGGTTGGTGGCTTCCATCGTGCGTTCGTATTCGAAGTCGGTGGTGTTCCTCACGCCGCGGATGATGGCGCAGGCCCCTTCGGCGGTGGCGAAGTCGCCCGTCAGACCCGAGTAGATGCGTGCCTCGACGCGGTCATTGCCGGCATAGAGGTCCTCGATCAGGCGGTGCCGGTTCTCGACGGTCAGCAGTCCCGATTTAGCGCTGTTGTTGCCGATGCCGATCACCACCCTGTCGAAGAGGTTGAGCGCTTCGGCGACGAGCGCTTCGTGTCCCCGCGTGAAGGGGTCGAACGACCCGGGGAATATCGCAGTTCTTTCCATGTCGGACAAAGATACGCAACAATATGGAAAAGGCAATTTTTTTCTTGGGCATTCTTCGGTCGCCCCGTGCGTTTGCCGGAGTTTCGCCACCGGCATGCCGTGCGGAGGCGGGATGCGTCCGCCGCGGCGCGAGGTCGCGTTGCGGGCGGCCGCGGGGCTGGAAGGCGCCGTCGGAGGCGTTCACCGTTCGAGCCGGATGTATTCCGTCCAGACGATCCGCGTGTGGGGGTTCGACGACGAGATCTCCTGCCGGATCGCCTTGGTGCCCCAGCGGAAGAAGAGGAAGCGGCGCGGGACGCGGTGCACGATCTGGCGGAGGGTGTCGACGCTCTGCACGCGGCAGCGCACCGAGTCGCCCGTTACGACCCCTTCGACCGTAACCCATGCGTCGCTCCAGCGGAAAGTCCGGGGTGCGGCGCCGGAGACGGCGCACGGGGCGTGTGCGGTGTCGGTGCGCCGGGAGCGGCTGAGCGGCGGTGTGCCGCCGGAAAGGGTTTGCCGGATGCGGCGGGGAAGCGAGCCGTCGGGCATGAGGGGCGTCGTGCGGTGCGGCAGCGGCCGCAGCGGAACGGAAGGGGCGGCGTGCGGCTCGGTTTGCGGCGCTGCGGACGGAGCTGCGGCGGGACGGGCGGCCGAAGGGGGTGCTGCGTGCGGGGTCGGATCGCTTTGCGGGCCGGCGTGCGGTTCGGGGGCTCTGTCGTCCGGCACGGAGCGGCAGTCGTCCGGTTCGGCGTCCGGGGAAGCCAGCGGTTCGGGGTTGCTGTCGTTCGGGCGGGGAGCTGCCGTATGCGGTTCGGGGGCTCTGTCGTGCGGGGCGGCGAAGGCGGCGAGCGGCGCCCGAAATCCGACTTCGGTAGCCGCTACCGCCGTCGCTGTGGCTTCGAGCCTTCGGAGCCGGATGCCGAGACGGCGGATGCGTTCGGCGTCGGCCGCCCGCAGCTCTTCGTATTCGGCGCATCGCAGGCGCAATGCCTGAGCCGAGGCGGCCGCTTCGCCGAGGCGGTTGCGGTAGCGTTCGACCTCGGCGGCGAGGGCCGTCTGGTTTTGGCCGAGGCGGCTGACCTCGGCGCGGTGGCGGCGATAGCCGTAAACGAGCAGTGCCGTCGCGCAGACGGCATAGAGGAACAGGTAACGTTTCATTGGGAAAAAGGATTTTCCCGCGAAGATAAGCGCGAAGGGGGCTGTCCGGTTTCTACATTCCGAGAATTTTCAGCGACAGACGTTTCGCCGCGCGTGCGACCCGCTCCGCCGCGAGCGATATGTAGGGATTTCCGTCGCATTTCGCAAGGGAGGTTACGCCGCGGTGGTCGAATGCGAAAAGCTCGTCGAACTGCGGAAGCTCGTCGCGCGAAAAAGGCTCCTCGGTCAGTTGCAGTCCGGCCGCTTCGATGCAGGCGGCGGCGGCCGAACGCTCGACGCTCCCGGCCGCCGGACAGGTCAGGACCGTTCGCCCCGCGACGGCGAACAGAGGGGCGTCGTCCGCCGTGCGGACTGCGCCGTCGGTGCCGCAGCGGACGACGCAGCGGGCCCCGCCGCGTGCGGCCTGAACACGGGCCAGCGCACCGAGCGCTTCGCCCGCCGAGTTGGGGTATTCGCCGAACGGGAGGTCGTAGACGAAGGTCAGCGCTTCGGGCCGGAGGCTGCGGAGTTCGTAGCCGCGATAGAGCGAGAGTCCGGTGTAGCGGAGCGTCAGCGTCCCTTCCGGCGAGAGCTCCATGCGGACGAAGGCCGAGAGGTCGTCCGGCGCCTTTTCGGCCTTTGCGAGCGCTCCGATGCGTGCTGCGAGCTGCCGCGGGTCGGTGCGGAACGGCCGCCCGAAGAGCGCCCGCGATGCGGCGTCGAGCGCGGCGGCGTGCGCTTCGGGGAAGAGGGGCGTGCCGCCGAGCGTGTGGACGGTCTGGTAGACGTAGACTTCGCTCATAGCAGGAAGATCTTGAGCAGCAGTTCGCGCAGCAGTTCGCCGTCGGACATGCCGCCGGCATTGAGGCCCTTGCTCTTGGCGTCGTATTCGCGCAGCAGGCCGAGGATGGCGAAGACCTTTCTGTTGGGCCACTCTCCCGCGGCCTGCTTCAGTTCGCCGAGGGCATAGGGGTTGTTGAGCCGCAGGATGCGCATCAGCTCGCCGTCCGGCGGAAAGGGTAGCCCCTTGTGGCGCGACTGCCACCGGAGGTAGTTGAGCAGGAAGAGCTGCCGGAACTGCCCGAAGAGGGCCATCACGGTCAGCAGCAGCGGGTTGTCCTTGGGGTTGCGGGCGAAGTGGGCGGCGATCCGGAGCGAGCGTTCCATGTCGCGTGCGAGGACCGCCTTGCACAGTTCGAAGTTGTTGAAATCCTTGGAGATGCCGATGTTGGCCTCGATGTCGGCGTCGGTGATCCGTTTCGTGCCCTCGGGCAGCGAGACGAGGAGCTTGCGGAGCTCGTTGGCGATCTTCGAGAGGTCGGTGCCGAGGTGGTCGGTGAGCATCGAGAGGGCTTTGCCGTCGGCGGCGAGCCCCTGACGGCGGAGGTGCTCTGCGAGCCATCCCGCGATCTCGTAGTCGCGCGGCCGCACCGATTCGAGTACGGCGCCGTGGGCCGCCGCGCCCTTGTAGAAGGCCGAGCGCTTGTCGGCGCTCTTCTCCTTGTGGCAGAGGACGAGGACGGTCGTGGGCGAAGGCTGCTGCGTGTAGAGCGAGAGTTTGTCGAGACCGCGCATCTGCTGCGCCTCCTTGACGATGACCACCTGCCGGTCGCCCGACATCGGCATCTGGCGGCAGAGGTTGATGACCTGTCCCGCCTCCGTGTCGCGTCCGTAGACGGTGATCTGCCCGAAGGCGCGCTGCGATTCGTCGAGAATCGTCGCCGCCAGCCGGTCGCACAGTGCGTCGATGAAGTAGCTCTCCTCGCCCATGAGCAGATAGACGGGCGCGAAGCGCCGCGCCGCGACATCCGCCGCGAGACGTTCGTAGGCGGCCGCCGAGTCCTTGAATTTGATGCCTCCCTTGGCCATGCGTCAGATGATTTCCTTGGTGATTCGCAGGACGTTCTCCGTCTCGGACGTGAGGCGGTAGCGGTCGTCGATCCTGCGGCCCACGAGCCACACGATCTCCTCGCCCGACAGGAGCACGAACTGCCGCTGCTTCTCCGGCAGCGGGATTTTGCGGTCGGTCAGATAGTCGCTCACCTTCTTGCGGCCCGTCATGCCGTAGGGGACGAACCAGTCTCCCTCGCGCCAGCGGCGGAGCGTGAGCGGCCAGCGGAGCTTGTCGGCGTCGACCTGCGCGATGTGTTCGGGCACGCCGAAGTCCCGGATCGTGTCGATGTCGCGCCGTTCGAAGTAGAGGACCGAATTGCCGCAGTAGGTGCGCAGGGCCCCTTCGGGCACTGCGGTCTGGCAGAGGTCGTCCGCAGAGGTGCGGGCGACGAGGATCGTGCCGCGGTCGACCGTGGCGGTGTATTCGCGCGAATAGAAGCGGCGTCCCGCGGACTCCTTCGCGAGCGCGCGGCAGAGCGCGTCGATGACGTCGCCCTTGAAGCCGTAGGCCGTGCTGAGCAGTTCGTAGATCACGAATCCGAGCGGAAAGTCGGCTCCGATGCGGTCGATGCGGATCGTGTCGATGCCGTCGCGGGTCGTAACCGCATCCTGCCGGATGCGCTCGATGCCGCGGTCGATGAAGCGCTGGGCATCCGCGAGGCGGCTCAGGTTGCGGCGCATGAGCTCGGTGAACTTGGGGTTGATCTCGCGGATGCGGGGAATCAGCCCGAGACGGATCTTGTTGCGCAGGTATTTGGTCGAGCGGTTCGACGAATCTTCGCGGAACGGGATGCGGTGCGCCACGGCGTATTCGAGAATCTCCTTGCGCGAAGCGAACATCAGCGGCCGTACCACCCCTTCGCGCTGGGCCGAGATGCCCGTCAGTCCGCGCAGTCCCGTGCCGCGCAGCAGGTTGATGAAGAAGGTCTCGATCGAATCGTCGGCGTGGTGGGCGACGGCGACCGTCGTGTAGCCGTGCCCGCGGCTCAGCGAGTCGAACCATGCGTAGCGGAGCCGGCGGGCCGTCATCTCCATAGATTCGCCCGTGCGCTCCATCTCGGCGGCGGTGTCGAAGCGGCGGTTGTAGAACGGCACGCCGTACTTCGCGGCTTCGCGTTCGACGAGTACCTCGTCCTCCTCGCTTTCGGCGCCCCGCAGCTGGAAGTTGCAGTGGGCGACCCCCACGTCGTAGCCCGCAGCGGTGAAGAGCGAGAGCATCACCATCGAGTCGACGCCGCCCGAGACGGTCAGCAGGATGCGGTCGTCGTGCGTGAAAAGTCCGTTCTCGGCCACATAGCGCCGGAAGCCTTCTGTCAGTGTCGTCATGCTTTTACAATATATTGACTTCGGGGTCGATCGCAACCCCGAATCGGTCCCGCACGGCGGCCTGCACCCGGCGGGCGAGGGCGAGCACCTCGCTGCCGGCGGCGCCGCCCAAGTTGACCAGTACGAGCGCCTGCCGGTCGTGGACGCCCACGCGCCCTTCGCGGTAGCCTCTGAAGCCGGCCCGGTCGATGAGCCACCCGGCCGCGAGCTTCGCTTCGGCGGGGTCGGCGGCGGGGTAGAGCGGCATGTCGGGATAGCGCTCCCGCAGCTTTTCGGCCTCGGCGCGGCCGACCGTGGGATTCTTGAAGAAGCTGCCCGCGTTGCCCTGTACGGCCGGATCGGGCAGTTTCGAGCGGCGGATGGCGCACACCGCCTCGCGGATGTTGCGCAGCGTGGCGCCGCCGCGCGCCTCGACCTCGCGGGCCAGATCGCCGTAGCCCAGTGCCGGGCGGGGCGTGCGGCTCAGGCGGAGCGTCAGGCCCGTGATGATCGCCTTGCCCCGCAATGCGTGCTTGAAAACGCTGTCGCGGTAGCCGAAGCCGCAGTGCCCGGCCGAGAGGGTGAGGACGTTGCGCGTTTCGGGGCAGAACATCCGCACCGATTCGATCGTCTCCCGGACCTCGCAGCCGTAGGCGCCGATGTTCTGCACGGGGGCGGCGCCCGCCTTGCCCGGAATGAGCGAGAGATTTTCGAGGCCCCACAGCCCCCTTTCGACGCTCCATTCCACCAGATCGTCCCACTCGACACCGGCGTCGACCGCTATTCGCACGCCGTCGCTCTGCTCGCCCAACGGGCGGATGCCCCGGGACGCCGGCGTGAGCAGTGTGCCGTCGTAGTCGCGCGTGAAGAGGATGTTGTTGCCGCCCGAGAGCACGGTCCATCGTCCCGGCCCGCCGTTTGCAAAGAGTTCCCCGAGGTCGTCTTCGGTCTCGAATTCGACGAGCCGCGCCGCCCGTTGATCGACCCCGAAGCTGTTGCGGCCGAGGAGCGACACGTTGTTAAATTCCCGTATCATATTGCAAAGTTACGAATTATTTTCATTATATTTCGAAGATATTTGCAGACCGACCGAAATCAAAACCTTGTATTCGATGTTTTCAGCTACCGATTTGTCCCAGATTGCGCAGCACGGCCTCACGGAGGAGACCGTACGGCGCCAGATCGAAAATTTCAGACGCGGCTTTCCGCCGCTCCCCGTCGTGCGCGCGGCGACCGCCGGCGACGGCGTGCGCGTGCTGACGGCCGCCGAGACGGCCGCAGCCGCCGCACGCTACGACGCCCGGGCCGGGGGGCTTCGCATCGTGAAGTTCGTGCCCGCCTCGGGCGCCGCGACGCGCATGTTCCGCGAGCTGTTCGAATTCGTCGACGAGGGAAAGCGCGGCAGAGGGATCGACACGCTGCTGGAGAATATCCGCCGCTTCGCCTTCTGGCCCGAGTTGGAACGGGTGCTGCCGCCCGATGCGGACGACTGCGCCGTGGTGCGCGCCGTGGTGCGGGACGACGGATTGGGCTACGGCTCGAAACCCAAGGGGCTCGTTACGTTCCACGCCTATCCGGAGGGGGCGCGCAAGGCGGTCGAGGAGCATCTGGCCGAAGGAGCGCAGTATGCCGCGTCGGACGGGACGGTGCGGATCCACTTCACCGTTTCGCCCGAGCACCGGGGCGGATTCGAGGCGCTGCTTTCGCAGAGGGTGCCCTGTTTCGGGGCGCGTTACGGCGTGCGTTACGATATTTCGTTTTCGGTGCAGAAGCCGTCGACCGACACCGTGGCCGTGAATCCCGATCTCACGCCCTTCCGCACCGGCGAGGGGCGTCTGTTGTTCCGTCCGGCGGGCCACGGCGCGCTGATCGAGAATCTGAACGGGATCGACGCCGACCTCGTCTTCGTCAAGAACATCGACAACGTTACCACCGACGCCCGGCGCGGCGATACGATCCTCTGGAAAAAGGCGCTGGCCGGCCTGCTGCTCGAATTGCAGGCCGAGGCGTTCGAATGGCTCCGTGCGCTCGACGCGGGCCGCGCGGACCCGGCCTCTGCGGCCGAATTCGTGGAAAAGAGGCTGTGCGTGAAACTGCCGGCCCGCAGCGACGAGGCGCTGCTGCGGTCGATTCTCGACCGTCCGATCCGCGTCTGCGGCATGGTCCGCAACGAAGGCGAGCCGGGCGGCGGCCCCTTCTGGGTGGCCGGGCAGGACGGTACCGAGTCGTTGCAGATCGTCGAATCGAGCCAGATCGCGCCCGCCGACCGGGAGCTGATGCGGTCGGCGGCGTACTTCAATCCGGTCGATCTGGTCTGCGGCGTCCGCGACTTCCGCGGACGGAAGTTCGATCTGAGGAGGTACGTCGATCCTTCGGCGGGTTTCATCACGGCCAAATCGAGCGGGGGCCGCGAGCTGCTCGCACAGGAGCTTCCCGGCCTCTGGAACGGTGCGATGGCCCGCTGGAACACGCTCTTCGTCGAAGTGCCCGTTTCGACCTTTTCGCCCGTGAAGACGGTGCTCGACCTGCTGCGGCCCCAGCACCGGTAGGAATTCCGGTCTTCCGATCCGAAAGACGAGGCGGCTTTCCGGCGTCTCGTCTTTCGCTTTTTGGTGTTTTTTTTGATCGGAAAGACGGAAAAAACGGAGGGCCGGAGGAACAAGTTTAAGAATCTTTCCTATATTTGTAAGTCAAAGTTCCGAACGTAAATATCAAACAATAGCACATTATGGAAGACAAACTGCAACAGTTGACCCGGAAGCTCTACGACGAGGGCTTGGAGAAGGGCCGCGCCGAGGCCGAACGCCTCGTGAACGAAGCGAAAGCCGAGGCCGCGAAGATCGTCGCCGAGGCCCGCGCCGAAGCCGAGAGCATCGTGAAGAAGGCCGAGGCTCGCGCCGCGGATGCCGAGAAGAACGCCATGACCGAGATCGCGCTCGCCGGCAAACAGGCCGTGGCGAAGATCAAGTCCGAGATCGCTTCGATGATCGTGGCCGAGAGCGTCGCTCCGGCCGTGAAGAGCGCGGCGATGGATCCCGCCTTCATCGAGGAGATGCTCCTCGCGGTGGCGAAGAACTGGAACGGAGCCGATTCGCCGAAGGTCGAGTTGCAGGCCATGCTGCCCGAGGCGGAGCGGGAGAAACTCGACGCCGCATTCGGGGAGTCGGCCCGCAGGCTGCTCGCCGCCGGTATCGAGGTCGGCTACTCGAAGGAGGTCCGCACGGGCTTCAAGGTGGGCGCCCGGGGGGGCGGCTACTACATCTCGTTCTCCGATGCCGATTTCGATGCGCTGCTGGGCGAGTATCTGCGCGGTAAGGTTTCCAAACTGCTTTACGAGGCTTAGACCATGTTCGGGTCCGAATATTACTGTCTGGTCGCCGGACTGAGGGAGTACACGCTCGACACCGATGCCAAGGGGTTCGATGCGCAGGCCGTCGTCGCGGAGGTGCTCGACGGCGTTTCGCGGCGCGATGCCGCGGCGGTGCGCCTCCTCTACGGCTACTACGACTGCGAAAATATCGCCGCCCTCCGCGCAGGGCGCTCGGCGCACAATCCGCTGGGCAACTTCTCGCGCGAGGAGCTGGCCGAGCAGATGAAGAACCCCGGCCGGCTGCCCCGGCGGGTGGCGGATGCGGTGCGCGCCTATGCCGATCCCGAAAGCGAACAGGCCGGGGAGCTGGACATGGACCGGCGTTTCGAGACGGCGCTCTTCGATGCCTACTATGCCGAGTGCGCGCGGTCGTCGAGCCGCTTTCTGCGCGAATGGTCGCTCTTCGACCGCAACCTGCGCAACATCATCGCCGCCGTGGCCGCACGCGCCGCGGGCCGGACGCCCGAGGAGGTCGTCGTGGGCGGGGGCGACGTGAGCGGGCAGCTGCGCCGCAGCTCCGCGGCCGATTTCGGCCTGCGCGGCGAACTGCCGTGGATCGACGCCGTGATCGCTGCGGTGAACGACGAAGCGAATCTGGTCGAGAAGGAGCATAAGATCGACCTCGTGCGCTGGAACGAATCGACCGAGCTGGCCGCGTTCGACTACTTCGACATCGACGCCATCCTTTCCTACCTCGTGCGCGTGAACATCGTGGCGCGCTGGACGCGGCTCGACGACCGCCGCGGCCGCGAGATGTTCGGCCGTCTGCTGACGGAGCTCGACGGCAAAGAGTTGATCAATAAACAATGAATCAGATAATGAAAACAACAGGACGTGTAAATGGTATCATCTCCAATATCGTGATCGTCAAGGCCGACGGACCGGTCGGCCAGAACGAGATCTGCTACGTGCGGACGGGCGGTACCAAAATGATGGCCGAGGTCATCAAGGTCGTAGGCGACAGCGCCTATGTGCAGGTTTTCGACAGCACGCGCGGGCTGAAGGTCGGCGACAAGGTCGAGTTCGAGGGACACATGCTCGAAGCGACGCTCGCGCCGGGCCTGCTTTCGCGCAACTACGACGGTTTGCAGAACGACCTCGAAAAGATGGAGGGGCTGTTCATCGCGCGCGGTTCGATCACCGATCCGATCGACTACGACGCCGAATGGGACTTCAAGCCGCTGGCCGGAGCGGGCGACAAGGTGTCGGCCGCGTCGTGGCTCGGCGAAGTGAAGGAGCAGTGGGTCGACCACAAGATCATGGTGCCCTTCACGATGACCGGTACCTATACGGTGAAGAGCGTGGCGGCGGAGGGCAAATACAAAGTTACGGATACGGTGGCCGTGGTTACCGATGCCGAGGGGCGCGACCACGCGATCACGATGGTGCAGAAGTGGCCCGTGAAGCAGGCCGTGCGCTGTTATGCGGAGAAACCCCGCCCGTCGCGCGTGATGGCTACGGGCGTGCGCGCCATCGACACCTTCAATCCGATGGCCGAGGGCGGCACGGGCTTCATTCCGGGGCCGTTCGGGGCCGGCAAGACGGTGCTCCAGCACGCTATTTCGAAGCAGGCCGACGCCGACGTGATCGTCATGGTGGCCTGCGGCGAGCGCGCCAACGAGGTGGTCGAGATCTTCAAGGAGTTCCCCGAACTGGTGGACCCCCGCACGGGCCACAAACTGATGGAGCGCACGATCATCGTCTGCAACACGTCGAACATGCCCGTCGCCGCGCGCGAGGCGTCGGTCTATACGGGCATGACCATCGGCGAGTACTACCGCTCGATGGGCCTGAAGGTGCTCGTGATGGCCGACTCGACCTCGCGCTGGGCGCAGGCGTTGCGCGAGATGTCGAACCGTCTGGAGGAGCTTCCCGGGCAGGATGCCTTCCCGATGGACCTCTCGGCGATCATCTCGAACTTCTATTCGCGCGCCGGACTGGTGCGGCTGACCAACGGAGCGACCGGATCGGTAACGTTCCTCGGTACGGTGTCGCCCGCGGGCGGCAACCTCAAAGAGCCCGTAACCGAGTCGACGAAGAAGGCCGCGCGCTGTTTCTATGCGCTTTCGCAGGGCCGCGCCGACTCGAAGCGCTATCCGGCCATCGACCCGCTGGAATCCTATTCGAAGTACCTCGAATACCCCGAAATCCGCGAATACCTCGACGAACGGATCGAGAAGGATTGGGTGGACCTCGTATACGAAGGCAAGACCGTCGTGCAGCGCGGCAAGGAGGCCAACGACCAGATCAACATCCTCGGCGACGACGGCGTGCCGGTGGAGTACCACGAGCGGTTCTGGAAGTCGGAGCTCATCGACTTCGTGATCCTGCAGCAGGACGCCTTCGACGCCATCGACGCCAACTGCCCCATGGAGCGGCAGAAGATGATGTACGAAATGGTGATCGGCATCTGCCGCCGCGACTTCGGGTTCGCCGACTTCGAGGAGTGCTCGCAGTTCTTCAAGGGACTGATCAACCTCTTCCGCCAGATGAACTACTCGGAGTGGGGGTCGGAAAAATTCGAGGACTACAAGCGTCAGATCGAAGCGTATCTGAACCAACAAACGACAAAATAAGAGCGAGCCATGACAACACGTGCATTTCAGAAAATATATACCAAAATCGACAACATCACCAAGGCCACGGTAACGCTCCGTGCGTCGGGCGTGGGCAACGACGAACTGGCCACCGTGGGCGGCAAACTCGCGCAGGTGGTGAAGATCATGGACGGGAACGTAACGTTGCAGGTATTCGCCGGCACGGAGGGCATCTCGACCGACTCGGAGGTCGTCTTTCAGGGCGAGCCTCCCAAGCTCCGCGTGTCGGACAACCTCGCAGGCCGCTTCTTCAACGCCTACGGCGAGCCGCTCGAAGGGGGCGAACCGCTCGAAGGCGAGGCCCGCGAGATCGGCGGCCCGACGGTGAACCCCTTCCGGCGCTTGCAGCCTTCGGAACTGATCGCCACGGGCATCGCCGGCATCGACCTGAACAACACGATCGTAACGGGCCAGAAGATCCCCTTCTTCGCCGACCCCGACCAGCCCTACAACGCCGTGATGGCCAACGTGGCGCTGCGTGCCAAGGCCGACAAGATCATCCTCGGCGGCATGGGCCTCACGAACGACGACTTCCTCTATTTCAAGTCGGTCTTCGAGAACGCCGGAGCGCTCGACCGCATCGTCTCGTTCGTCAACACGACCGAGAATCCGCCCGTCGAGCGTCTGCTGGTGCCGGACATGGCCCTCACGGCCGCCGAGTACTTCGCCGTGGACAAGGGCGAGAAGGTGCTCGTGCTGCTGACGGACATGACCCTCTATGCCGATGCGCTGGCCATCGTGTCGAACCGCATGGACCAGATTCCCTCGAAGGATTCGATGCCCGGCTCGCTCTACTCGGACCTTGCGAAGATCTACGAGAAAGCCGTGCAGCTCCCCAACGGGGGGTCGATCACGATCATCGCCGTTACGACCCTCTCGGGCGGCGACATCACGCACGCCATTCCCGACAACACGGGGTACATCACCGAGGGACAGCTGTTCCTGCGCAACGACTCCGACACGGGCAAGGTCATCGTCGACCCGTTCCGTTCGCTGTCGCGTCTGAAACAGCTCGTGATCGGCAAGAAGACCCGCGAGGACCATCCGCAGGTGATGAACGCCTGCGTGCGTCTGTATGCCGACGCGGCCAATGCCAAGACCAAGCTCGAAAACGGTTTCGACCTGTCGGACTACGACGAGCGCACGCTGAAGTTCGCCTACGACTACTCGGTGAAGCTGCTCTCCATCGACGTGAACATCAGCATCGACGAGATGCTCGACACGGCTTGGGGCCTTTTCGCCGAATACTTCTCGAAGGAGGAGGTCGCCATCAAGGAGGAGCTCATCAAAAAATACTGGAAAGAAGCGTAATGCCCTATGGCCATCAAATTCCAATACAACAAGACTTCGCTCGGCGAACTCGGCAAGCAGCTCAAGATGCGCCAGAAAGCGCTCCCTACGATCAAAAGTAAGGAGTCGGCGCTCCGCTCCGAGGTGAAGAAGGCGAGGGATTCCGCGAGCGACTGCCGCCGCCGTCTCGAACTCCTCGAGTCCGAGTACGACTACATGGTGTCGCTGTGGGGCGAGTTCGATCCGGCGCTCGTGCGCGTCGGCGACGTCGAACTCTCGGTCCGCAAGATCGCGGGCGTGCGCACGCCCGTGCTCGAAGGGATCCGTTTCGACGAGAAGCCCTACGATCTGTTCTCCTCGCCCGCATGGTATGCCGACGGGATCGACATCCTCAAGCGGCTCGCACGGCTGGGCATCGAATACGAGGTGTACAACCGCAAGACGGAGCTGCTGGACTACGCGCGCCGCAAGACCACGCAGAAGGTGAATCTGTACGAAAAGGTGCAGATTCCCGGATACGAGGACGCCATACGCAAGATCAAACGCTTCATGGAAGACGAGGAGAACCTCTCCAAATCGGCCCAGAAGATCGTGAAAACCAAACAACAGCAAGCCGGGGAGGGCATGACGTTATGATAGCCAGAATGTCGAAATACGATTTTGTGCTCTATGCGGCGCAGGGCGAGGACTTCGTCGAGCGGCTGCGCGAACTCGGACTCGTGGACATCACCACCGTCGGCTGGGAGCCTTCCGAGGAGGACCGCCAGCTGTTGCTCGACATCGAGGGCCACGCCAAAGCCGCGGAGTTCCTGCGCGCCTTCCGCGAAACGGACCGCTTCGACGGCGCAGCCGCCCCGTATGCCACGGGTGCCGAGGCTTACGAACGCTATGTGGCGGCGCAGCAGTCCGCCGCGGCGCTCCGCGGGGAGATCGCCCGACTGGAAAAGGCGGCCGACGAACTGCGTCCGTGGGGGGCGTTTTCCGTGGAGGATGTCAAAGCGCTCGCCGCACGGGGCATCGTGCTGCGTTACTTCTCGGTCAACCGGAGCGTCTACGAGAAGAATCGCGCCGATTGGTCGGAGCGTTATACGCTCGAACCGATCGCCGGGGAGGGGTCGACGGTCTACTTCGTCGTGGTCGCCGCACCCGATGCGGAGGTGGCCATCGACGCACAGGAGATGAAGAGCCCCGCGATGGACATCCGCGAGGCCGAACGCCGGATCGCCGAAAACAAGGCGCAGCTCGCGGCGCTCGACGCCGATTTTTCGCGGGTCGCCGTGTCGGAAAAGCTGCTCGCGTCCCACGCTTCGGCGCTCAGGGAGCGGCTGCAAGGCGTGCGCGTCAAGGCTACGGCGCAGTCCGCGGCCGACGGTGCGCTCGCGGTGATGGAGGGATGGGCCGAGAAAGAGACCTCGGACAAGGTCGATGCGCTGCTGGCGGAGTATCCCAACGTGGTCTATCTGAAGAGCGATCCCACGCCGGAGGACAATACGCCCGTGAAGCTGCGGAACAACCGCTTCGCAAGGCTGTTCGAGCTCATCGGCGGCATGTATGCGCTGCCCAAGTACGGTACGGTCGACATGACCCCCTATTTCGCGCCCTTCTACATGCTTTTCTTCGCCATCTGCCTGAACGATGCGGGCTATGGGCTCGTGCTGCTGGCCGCCGGCCTTCTGCTGTGGGCCAAGGGCGGAAAGTCGCTGGCGCAGGCTGCGAACCTCACGATGCTGTGCGGCGGCGCGACGGTCGTGTTCGGTTTCTTCTCCAATTCGTTCTTCGGCATGCCGATCTCCTCGGTGCCGCTCTTCCGCGGGTTCCGCTTCCTCGACTTTCAGAACGAATTTTTCTCGATCGCGCTGGCGCTCGGTGTGGTGCAGATCCTCTTCGGAATGCTCATCAACATCGTCCATACGTCGCGCGTGTTCGGCTTCCGCCATGCGCTCGGGATGCTCGGCTGGTTCGTCATCCTGCTCGCGGCGTGTCTGGCGGGCGGGCTCGGGCTGCTCGACGAGAGTTGGGTCATTCCCGGTTTCACCACTTCGTCGCCCGCTTTCTATGCGGCGCTCGGTGCGGGTGCGGTGCTGATGCTCTTCTTCAATTCGCCGGGCAAGAACCTCTTCGTCAACTTCGGTTCGGGGCTGTGGAACACCTATAATAATGTAACGGGGCTGCTGGGCGACGTGCTCTCGTACATCCGTCTGTTCGCCATCGGTCTCTCGGGCGGTGTGCTGGCTCTGGTCTTCAACCGGCTGGCACTCGGACTGACGGGGCTCGACGGCGATCTGTCGGGGACTGCGTGGTGGGTCGTCGCGCTCGAAGTCGTCGGTGCGTCGGTGATCCTGCTGATCGGCCACGGCATCAACCTCTTCATGTCGTCGATCTCGTCGTTCGTACACCCGATGCGTCTGACGTTCGTGGAGTTCTTCAAGAATGCGGGTTTCGAAATGACCACGCGGGCGTTCGAACCGATACGCAAGATGGAAAAATAACGTATAATCATAAGCAAATCAAAAACAACTCAAATCATTTATGGAAACAACAGCATTAGTAATGGCTTACGTCGGCGTAGCGCTGATGGTGGGCCTCGCAGGTATCGCATCTGCAGTGGGTACGTCGATCTGCGGTCAGGCCGCCGTGGGCGCGATGAAGAAGAACGGAGGCGCCTTCGGCAGTTATATGATCCTCTCGGCGCTGCCGGGTTCGCAGGGCCTCTACGGCTTCGTCTGCTTCTTCATGGTGCAGGGTATGCTGGCGCAGCCCACCATGTTGCAGGGTGCCGCCATCCTCGGTGCCGGTATTCTGGTCGGTATCGTGAACCTCGCGGCCGCCATCTGGCAGGCGAAGGTCTGCGCCAACGGTATCGTCGCTGTGGGCAACGGCCATGATGTGATGGGCAAGACGCTGATTCTGGCGGCGTTCCCCGAGCTTTACGCCATCCTTACGGTAGCTGCGACGTTCCTGATCTCCGCGATCGTGAAGTAGGCGCTGCGGGATCGCACCGCATGCGAAGGGGCTGTCTGACAATATTTTCAACCCTTCGGGAATTGCCTGTTCGGGACCTCCTCCCGAATCGCGGTACGTGTTGAAACGGGACTGTCCGGCAAGAGCAGTACGGATAAAAAAGGGGCTGACTAACAAGTCCTCCCCCCCCCTCCCTCAGAGAATTGCGTATTGGGAAAAGTTCCCGATGAGCAGTACGAATGAAAAAGGAGTTGTCTAACAAGTCTGATTTCAACGATTTCACCCCTGCCGGAATTCATTCCGGCAGGGGTGATTTCCGATTTTCGGGACTTGTTAGACAGCCCCTTTCCGATTGTCGTCTTCGGGTCGTCCGCCGCTCGTCCGTCCGATCGGGTCGGTTCGCCTGAGACGGCGGGAAGGAGCCGCATGCCGGCCTTGCCTTCCGGGCGTCAGTCTCGACAGGTTTGGGACGGACGCCGGTGCTGTACTCGGCGGGCGGAAACGGCCGGCTTTCCGCTTTCGTTTTCGCCTCGGTGCGGACCGGGGGGGGACCCCGATCGGTCGAAAGCGTTTGCGGGCTGCGGCTCTTCCGAACCGTGCCGGCCGCTGTCTCTGACGCCGGAAGCTCGTCCTTCGGGGGGGGGCTGCCGCTCCCGCGGGACGAGGGCTGCTTTCAGGGGTTGAGGGACGAAATCCGAGGCGTTCGGAAAATCTTTTCGTTCCGTCTCGCTCGCTCCCTCTTCTCCGCCGTCCGATGCGGCGGACGCGCTTCGTCCGAGGGTTCGTTTCCGGTTCGGCCGCCGGTGCCGAACCGCACGGATAACTGACCCCGGAACAGCCGTGTGAAGAGACCGGCTTTCCCGCCTTCGTTTTCCGCCTTCGGCCCGGATCCGGACGGCATTCGGGCCCTGCGGTTCGGACCGTTGTAACGTTCGTCCGCGGATTGCCGCCATCCCTTCGGCTGCGCGGGACTACCGCTTTTTGCCGCGCCCTCGGGCGGGGGCGGCCTCCTTTTCCCTGCTGACTTTTCCCGTCTTGGAGCCTGTTGCGGTTTCCGTGCTTTTCTTCGCCGTTTTACGCTTTCCGTCAGCCGTTCGGCCGTTGGCTTTTTTCTCGCCTTTGCTCGTTTTTCCCGTCTTGGCGGCTGCGGCCGGTTTGCGGCTTTTTTGCTGCGAGCGGGCGAGTTTCTCTGCGAGCGTCTCGGGTCGCTCGTCCAGCAGCAGCTCGAAGTCGAGCTGCCGTTTCTGGAGGTCGGCGCGTTTCACGCGGATGCGCACGGGGTCGCCCAGCGTGAGCCGCATGCCGGTGCGGTGGCCGAAGATCTCGTAGCGTTGTTCGTCGAACTGGAAGAAGTCGCCTTCGATGTCGCGCAGGAACGACATGCCCTCGATGTGCGTCTCGTCCAGCTCGACGTAGACGCCCCACTCGGTGAGGCCCGAGATGCGTCCGTCGAATGCCTCGCCGATCCGCTCCTTCATGAATTCGACCATCTTGTATTTGATCGAGGCGCGCTCGGCCTCGGCGGCGACGAGCTCGCGGTCGGAGGCATGGGCGCAGAGGTTTTCGAGCGTCTGCTTGTCGGCCGACTTCTGGCCGGCGAGGTAGCGGGCCAGAAGCCGGTGGACCATCATGTCCGGATAGCGGCGGATGGGGGAGGTGAAGTGGGTGTAGCAGGGGAAGGCCAGCCCGTAGTGGCCGATGTTGTCCGTGGTGTAGAATGCCTTGGCCATCGAGCGCACGGCGAGCGTCGAGACGACGTTCTCCTGCGGGGTGCCTTTCACTTCGGCCAGCAGCTTGTTCAGCTCCTTGGCCACGGCGCGCCCCTTCGATGCCTTGAAGATGTGGCCGAAGCGCAGGATGAAGGTCCGGAAGCGGTCGAGCTTCTCCTCGCTCGGGGCGTCGTGCACGCGGTAGACCATCGTGCGGGGCACCGAACGTCCCTTGTCGCTCTTGCGGTGGGCGCAGAATTCGGCCACGCGGCGGTTGGCAAGCAGCATGAACTCCTCGATCATCATGTTGGCCTCCTTCTGCTCCTTGAAGTAGACGCCCAGCGGCCTGCCCTTTTCGTCGAGGATGAATTTGGCCTCCTCGCGGTCGAACGCGATCGCTCCGTTGCGGAAGCGCCGGCGGCGCATGGCCTGTGCCAGCCGGTTGAGGGTCGCGATCTCCTCGGCGTAGTCGCCCTTGCCGGTTTCGATCACCTCCTGCGCTTCGGCATAGGTGAAGCGCCGGTCGGAGTAGATCACCGTGCGGCCGAACCACTCGTCGAGAATTTCGAGCTCCTCGTCGAGGGTGAAGACCGCCGAGAAGCAGAGGCTTTCCTCGTGGGGCCGCAGCGAGCAAAGCTCGTTCGAGAGCCGTTCGGGCAGCATCGGGACGGTGCGGTCCACGAGGTAGACCGACGTGCCGCGCTCTTCGGCTTCGGTGTCGATCGCCGAGCGGGGGCGCACGTAGTGCGTAACGTCGGCGATGTGGACGCCGATCTCCCAGACGCCCTCTCTCAGCCGGCGCACCGACAGGGCGTCGTCGAAGTCCTTCGCATCCGCCGGGTCCACCGTGAAGGTCGTGATGGCGCGGAAGTCGCGCCGTTCGGCGTAGTCCCGCTCCGTGATGCGGCCGTCGATCGCGGCGGCGGCCTGCTCCACTTCGGGCTCGAAGCGGTAGGGAAGGTCGTATTCGGCCAGTATCGAGTGCATCTCCGTGTCGTTCTCGCCCGCCGTGCCGAGGATTTCGATCAGCTCGCCCGTCGGGCTTTTGCTGCCCGCAGCCCAATCCGCGATGCGTATGGCGACCTTCTGGCCGTCCTGCACGTCGGGGTTCTCCCGCTTGGAGAGGTAGACGTCCATCGGCATCTTGCGCGAGTCGCACCGCACGAAGATCTGATGCTCGCCCACCTCGGCCACGCCCACATAGGGTCGGCGGCTGCGTTCGACGATGCGGACGATCTCCCCTTCGGGCGAGCCGCCCCGTCCCGTGCGGGTGATGACCACCTCAACCGTGTCGCCGTTGAGGGCGTGGATCGAATCGCGCTGGTTGACGAAGACGTCCTCCTCCAGCTCCGCCACCCGCACGTAGATCGACCCGCTCGGTGTCATGTCGGCCGTACCCGTGTAGCGGGGAAGGTGTCGCGCCGAGAGGCGGAACTTCTCGCGCCCCGCCGCTTCGGCGATCCCCTCCGAGAGCAGTTCTTCGACGATCCGGCCCGTTTCGCGGCGCCCCTCCTTGGTGGCGCCGCCCGAGGCCGAGGCGAGGTGCTTGAGCGAGAACTTGCTGTCGGGGAACTCGCGGAAGAGTTTTATGATTCGGGTTTTGCGGTCGATCTGGCGCTCCTTTTCCGAAGCGTCCGGCCGTTTGGGTTTCGTGTCGTTTTTTCGTGTCATGATTTTGAAATTTGCAGGGCGAGGTCCGTCATGAACCCGATGCCCTTGTCGATAGCCCCCTCGTCGGGGTTGAATAGTGCCGTGTGGGTGCGGCCGGCCGCTGCGCCCACGCCCAGCCGATAGAAGAGCGCCGGATAGCGCGTGGTGTAGTAGCCGAAATCCTCCGCCGTGGTGCGCAGCGGGAGCATTTCGACGCGGAATCCCGCCGAGCGGGCCAGTGCGGCGGCCAGTGCGGTGAGCGCGGGATCGTTCACGACGCAGGGATAGCCGCGGCTGATCTCCGTGTCGGTGGCCGTGCCGTGGCGGCTGTCCGTGCCGCGTGCGAGCTCTCCGATGCGTTTCTCGGCGGCCGCGCGCTCCGCGTCGCCGAAGACGCGGAGCGTGCCCTCCATGCGCACCTCGTCCGGAATGACGTTCGTGGCGCCCGCGGCTTCGATCCGCCCGATCGAGAGCACGCATTCGGGCGTGTTGAGCGCCAGCAGCGACGTAACGAGCTCCGCCGCCGCCGCCACGGGGTCCGTGAGTTGTCCGCGCAGAGCTCCGTGGCCTCCGCGGCCGCGGACCGTGAAACGCAGTTCGTCGTTCGCGGCCATGTATTTGCCCGCGCGGAAGCCGAGCGTGCCGACCTCCAGCGCCGGTTCGACGTGTTCGCCGACGACGGCCCGCACGTCGTAGCCCGCGAAAGGTTCCTCGGCCAGCACGAGCGACGCGCCGCCCGGGTTGCACTCCTCGCCGGGCTGGAAGAGCCCGAAGATCGTCCCCTCGAAGTCGCGGCGCGCCGCCAGCCTCACGAGCGTGCCGTAGAGCACGGCGGCATGCACGTCGTGGCCGCAGGCGTGCATCGCCCCCTCGCGTTCCGATCGCCACGGCACGTCGGCCCGCTCGCGGATGGGCAGGGCGTCGATGTCGGCGCGCAGTACGACGGCGCGCCGCGGATCGCCCCGGCCTTCGAGCGCGGCCAGCACGCCCGTGCGGGCGATGCGGCGGCAGGGGATGCCCGCTTCGGCGAGCTGCCGTTCGATGAAGGCTGCGGTTTCGTGCTCCTCGAACGAGAGTTCGGGGCGGCGGTGCAGGCGGCGGCGGAATTCGAGCGGTGTCATCGGCATACGGATCTTGTAACGGGGTTTGCGGCGCTCCGTCCGGGCCGCGCGGCGGGGATGCCGTTCGTCGGGGTGGACCCTGCATGCGGAATGCCGTGTCTGCTTCCGCGTGCATGCGTCGTGCAGTGCCGGCCGGCGGCGGAGCCGAAAAAGAGGATGCGTGCTGTCTCCATGGGTTCAGAATACGGTTTGTGCGATGCGGCGGATGTTGTCCGTGCGTCCCATCGTGTAGAAATGGATCACCGGCACGCCGGCCGCCTTGAGCTCGCGAGCCTGAGCCGCGGCCCATTCGATGCCCACTTCGCGCACGCCTGCGGGATGCGCCTCCGCTTCGCGGCGCAGCGCATCGGGGATCGAGACGCCGAATACGTCGGGCAGGACCGTGAGGTGCCGAAGGGTCGAGAGGGGCTTGAGCCCCGGGATGATCGGCACCGTGATGCCCGCTTCGCGGCAGCGGCGCACGAAGTCGAAGAACCGGCCGTTGTCGAAGCACATCTGCGTTACGACGTACTCCGCGCCGGCCTCCACCTTCTCGCGGAGCCGCATGAGATCCGCGGCGGCGTCGGGCGATTCGAAGTGGGCTTCGGGGTAGCCCGCCACGCCGATCGAGAACTTCGAGTGGTGGCACGCCTCCGCTTCGCCGTCGACGAATTCGCCGCGGTTCATGGCCGCGATCTGCCGCACGAGATCCGCGGCGTGGGCGTGGCCCTGCGGGTGGGGCGTGAAGCGCTCCTCGTTCTTCGATTTGTCGCCGCGCAGGGCCAGCACGTTGTGCAGCCCGAGGAAGTCCATGTCGATCAGGGCGTCCTCGATGTCGTAACGCGACAGGCCGCCGCAGATGAGGTGCGGCACCGTCTCGACGCCGTATTTGCGGCGGATGGCGGCCGAGATGCCCACCGTGCCGGGGCGGCGGCGCACCACGTGGCGTTCGACGCTGCCGTCGGGGCGCACCGTCTGCTTGATTCCCTCGCGGTGGAACGTAACGTTGATGTAGGCGGGATCGAACTCCGCGAGGGGGTCGATGGCGTCGTACACGCCGTGCTTGCCCTCGCCCTTGAGGGGCGGGAGCAGCTCGAAGGCGAAGCGCGTGCGGCCCTCGGCGAGTGCGTCGTGGATGATTTTTACGACATTCATGGCTTTCGTATCCGGTCTGCCCGTTCGGTTTTCTGTTCGTTTTTTGCGGCCCGGAGCGCCGGCATCCCGTTCCGGCGGATGATCCGGCGGCCTTCGGCCGCGTCAGAGATTGTTCGGTATCAGTCTTTTGAGGGTTTCGGGTTCCATGCCGCGCCGCGCCGCATAGTCGAGCATCTGCTCGGTGTCGATCGTCCCCACGGAGAAATAGCGGGCGTCGGCGAGGAAAAGCCCGCAGAGCGCCTCGCCCGGGTCGATCATCCAGTTCTCCGTCAGCTTCATCTGCGTGGTGCGCTCCACGCCCAGCAGGTCGAAGACCTCGCGTTTGAGCGAGTGGTCCGGAGTCGCGGGGTAGCCGAAGGCCATCCTGAGGCCGCGGTACCGGCCGCGGACGATCTCGTCGGGCGCGAGGTCGGGGCCCGTTTCGTACCCCCACATTTCGCGCCGCACGAAGCGGTGGAGCGTCTCGGCGAAGGCCTCGGTGAGGCGGTCGGCCAGCAGTTTGGAGAGAATGGCGTCGTAGTCGTCGCCCTCGTCGCGGAACCGGGCGGTCAGCTCGTGCAGTCCCACGCCGGCCGTGGCCGCGAAGGCTCCGATCCAGTCGCCCGCGGGGGCGATGAAGTCCGCGAGCGAGAGGTGCTCCCCGCCGCGCGTCTGGTTGCGGAGCATCGGCAGACGGACCTCGCGCCCGCGGGCGTCCGTAACGAAGATGTCGTCGCCCTTGCTGCGGGCGGGGAAGATGCCGACGACGCCTTGCAGTTTGAGCAGCCGCTCGTCGGCGATCCGCCGCAGCAACGCCTGTGCGTCGTCGAAGAGCTTGCGCGCTTCGGCGCCCTTCTCGGGGTGGTCGAGGATCGCGGGGTAGCGTCCCTTGAGGCCCCATGCGGGGAAAAAGAAGTTCCAGTCGATGAACCGCTCGACATCCGCGATGTCGAAGTCGGGGAAGACGAGCCTGCCCGTATGCGCCGGTTCGGCCGGTCTCGATGCGACCTGAGGCCTGTGCTCCCTGCGCACCTCGACGATCGGCACGAGCGTCCGTTCGAGCTGCCGCCGGCGGTAGTCGGCCCGTAGGGCCTGCTGGTCGGCGCGGACCTTTGCGACATAAAGGTCGCCGTCCGGTCCGAGCAGCTGCGCGAGGATCGAACTGTTGCGGCTGGCATTCGCCGAGTGGATCACGGGGCCCTCGTAGACGGGGGCGATCTTCACGGCCGTGTGCACGTCCGACGTGGTGGCGCCGCCGATGACGACCGGTATGCGCAGCGCGCGGCGCTGCAACTCCTCGCAGACGCGGATCATCTCGTCGAGCGACGGGGTGATCAGACCGCTCAGGCAGACGGCGTCGGCACCCCATGCGACCGCTTCGTCCGCGATGCGGGACGATTCGACCATCACGCCGAGGTCGCGGATCTCGTAGCCGTTGCAGGCCATGACGACCGAGACGATGTTCTTGCCGATGTCGTGGACGTCGCCCTTCACGGTGGCGATCAGTATTTTGCCGGCGCTGCGCCGCTCGCTGCCGCCGCCGGCCGCACCCTGCTCGATGAAGGGCGTGAGGGCCGCCACGGCGCGTTTCATCACGCGGGCGCTCTTGACGACCTGCGGCAGGAACATCTTGCCGGCGCCGAACAGTTCGCCCACCCGCTCCATTGCGGGCATCAGCAGCCGGTCGATCACCGCCATCGGCGAACCGAGCGTGCGGCAGGCTTCGAGGGCGTCGTCGGCGACGTAGTCGGCCACGCCCTTGAGCATGGCGCGGTCGATGCGCTCTTCGAGCGTGCCGGAGCGCCATGTGTCGCCGGCCTTCTCGGAAGGCGTGCCGGTCGTCCCGACCTGCTGGGCATAGGCCGCGAGGCGTTCCGAAGCGTCGGCGCGGCGGCAGAGGATCACGTCCTCCACCCGTTCGAGCAGTTCGGGTTCGATCTGGCTGTACACCTTCAGCAATTGCGGATTGACGATGCCCATGTCCATGCCGGCGCGGATCGCGTGGTAGAGGAAGGCCGAGTGCATCGCCTCGCGCACGGCGTTGTTGCCGCGGAAGGCGAACGAGAGGTTCGACACGCCGCCCGAGACCTTGGCGCGGGGCAGATGGCGCTTGATCCAGCGCACGGCTTCGATGAAGTCGCGGGCATAGGCGTCGTGGGCCTCGATGCCCGTGGCCACGGCCAGTACGTTGGGGTCGAAGATGATGTTCTCGGCCGGAAATCCGCGGGCCGTCAGCAGGTCGTAGGCCCGCTGCGCCACGGCGATCTTGCGGGCATAGGTGTCGGCCTGCCCCGCCTCGTCGAAGAGCATCACCACGGCGGCGGCTCCGTAGCGGCGGATCAGCTCCGCGCGCCGCAGGAACTCCGCCTCGCCCTCCTTGAGCGAGATGGAGTTGACGACGCTTTTGCCCTGCACGCATCGGAGGCCCGTTTCGAGCACCTCCCAGTCCGACGAGTCGATCATCACCGGCACGCGGGCCACTTCGGATTCCGCGGCCGCGAGGTCGAGGAAGGTGCGCATCGCCTCGGGGCCGTCGATGAGACCGTCGTCCATGCAGACGTCCACGATCTGCGCCCCCGCTTCGACCTGCGCGCGGGCGACCGAGACGGCCGCTTCGTAGTCGTGTGCGCGGATCAGGCGGGCGAACTTGGCCGAGCCGGCGACGTTGGTCCGCTCGCCGACATTGACGAAGTTGGCTTCGGGGACGATCCGCAGCGGTTCGAGGCCGGCGAGTACGGTCGTGTGCGACGGTGCGGGCAGCGGGCGGGGCGCGTATCGTCCGACGATTTTCGAGAGTTCGAAGATGTGGGCAGGCGTGGTGCCGCAGCAGCCCCCCGCGAGGTTCACCAGCCCGCGGCGCATGTACTCGCCGACATCCTCGGCGAACATCGCGGGCGTCTCGTCGTAGCCGCCCATCACGTTGGGCAGCCCCGCATTGGGGTAGACCGCCACGCGGCATTCGGCCACGGCGGCCAGCCGTTCGAGGTAGGGCAGCAGCGCCCGGGCGCCGAACGAGCAGTTGAGGCTCACGGCCAGCGGCGCGGCGTGGGCCACGGAGGCATAGAAGGCTTCGACCGTCTGCCCCGAGAGGGTGCGCCCCGAGGGGGTCAGCGTGCCCGAAACGACGACGGGCAGCCGCATGCCGCGCTCGGCGAAAAGCGTTTCGACGGCATAGATGGCCGCTTTGGCGTTGAGCGTGTCGAAGAAGGTTTCGAGCATCAGAAGGTCGGCGCCGCCGTCCAGAAGACCGCGCGCCTGCTCGCGGTAGGCCTCGGCCATCTGCGCGAACGAGACCTCGCGCGCCGCGGGCGAATCCACGTCGGCCGACAGCGAGAGCGTGTGGCTCGTGGGGCCCATCGAGCCGCCGGCGAAGCGGGGCTTGAACGGGTTGCGGGCCGTGAATTCGTCGGCCGCCGCGCGGGCCAGCGCCGCCGCCGCGCGGTTGATTTCGTAGACGTGCTCGGACAGTCCGTAGTCGGCCAGCGAGAGGGCGTTGGCGTTGAAGCTGTCGGTCGTTACGATGTCCGATCCGGCTTGCAGGTATTCGGCGTGTATTTCGCGCACGAGGTCGGGCCGCGTGAGGCAGAGCAGGTCGTTGCAGCCCTTGAGCTGCGTGTGCCACCCGGCGAACCGCTCGCCGTGGTAGTCCTCTTCGCCGAGACCGTATTGCTGGATCATGGTCCCGAATCCGCCGTCGAGCAGCAGGATGCGTTCGCCGAGAGCCTGCGCGAGATTTTTTCCGTTCATCGGTCTACTGTTTCACGATCTCGATTTCGAAAAGTTTGTTCCATCGTTTGCCCGTTACGAAGATGCGGCCCGTCGCCTCGTCGTAGGCGATGCCGTTCAGCACGTCGGTCCGGGGGGTGCGGTCCGCGTCGGGCAGCAGACCCGTGAGGTCGACGACCCCTTCGACGACTCCCGTCGCAGGGTCGATCACCGCGATCTGGTCCGTGGTGTAGACGTTGGCCCAGATCCGGCCGTCGATCCATTCCAGTTCGTTGAGCAGCTCCACCGCCTGTCCTTCGTAGGTTACGGGAATGTCCCGTTCGCGCCGGAACGTGGCGGGGTCCACGACGCGGATGGTCGACGTGCCGTCGCTCATGTAGAGTTTCGTGCCGTCCGTGGTGAGGCCCCAGCCTTCGCCCGTGTAGCGGAAGTCGGCCACCTTTTCGAAGCTGCGGCGGTCGTAGACGTGCACGGTGTTGCTGGTCCATGTGAGCTGGTAGATGCGGTCGCCCAGCAGGGTGATCCCCTCGCCGAACTCCGTGCGCGGAAGGCGGACCTTCACATCGGCCCTGCCCGTCGCGAGGTCGAGCCGCTGGAGCACCGAACGGCCGTATTCGCCCGTACCCTCCCACAGCTCGCCGTCGGCGAACTGTAGACCCTGCGTATAGCTGGTCGTGAGGTGGGGGTAGACGTTGCGTACGACATAGGTGTAACGCTCGGCAGGCGCGGATTGCCGGGCGGAGGCCGCCGCTGCGCTCTCTTGCGTCCGGGCGGTGCGGGGTCCGCACGATGCGGACAGCAGGGCTGCGAGCAGAAGGGTGGTAACGATTCTCATTTTTCGAAAGGCATATAATCGCACAAAGATACGAATAAGTCGGGCGCAAAAGCAAATAAATTTGATTTTGCCGGGCGGGAGTATCTAAGACGGAGCCAAAGATACGAAAAGTCGGGTACAAAAGCGAATTCCGTTCGTTTTCTACCCGCCCGTGTCCGAAACGCAGTCAGGGATGGGAATGAGGCGGGCAAAAGCGAATTTATTCGGTCGTGCCGGACGGGAGCCTCCGAAGACGCGGCCGGTACGAAAAGCCGGGCGTGCGGGCGGGGCCGTTCGTTTTTCGCCGGGGCATTTTGGACGAAGCCTAAGACGGGAGGACCTCGTCGGATTGGGCGGCGGGACGGAGCGGAGAATAACAGGCGGATGCCTGCGATTCGGCGTCGTTCGGACCATCCGCCGGCCGTGCTGGACGGCCGTAGTGGCGTTCGCAGATCTCCTCCCCACGTGCGGCGGGGCCCTCCCTCCTTCCCTCTTGTGCGGCGAAGAGAGCGGCGGGCGGCTCTGCGCCCGTGTCGCGGGCGGCGGTTCGGTATCTTTCGGTGGCCGACGGCGCGGCCGATTCGGGGCCCCGGGCGTTGCAGCGCGGCATCGGGCCGTTGGCCGGGCCGGCGCGCGGCATGCGCCACGAGGCCGCCCGGCCGTTTGCCGGGGCGTTTGTTTTTGTGAATCGCATGTGTTATCTTTGTCTTCCGAAACGAATAACCCGACTATGTTGAAACGACTGACACTTCTGTGCCTCGCGCTGCTGGCGTCGATGGCCGTCGCCGCCGGAACGCCCGACGGCGACATCGAGAAACGGATCGCCGCACTCGACGGCGTGTGCGAAATCAAGTCCATGCCCGCGGGCGAGTTCGCCGGAAAATACGAGGTGATGCTCACCCAGCCCGTCGACTGGTGCCGCCCCGAGCGGGGGACCTTCCGCCAGCGCGTCGTGGTGATGCACGTGGGCTGGGACCGCCCCACGCTCCTCATCACGCAGGGCTACGACGCCAACCTCGCGCTGAAGGAGACCTACCGCGACGAACTTTCGAAATTCTTCGACGCGAACATCGTCTTCGTCGAACACCGCTATTTCGACCGTTCGACGCCCGAGTCGCACGACTGGCGGTATCTGACCGCCGAAAATTCGGCCTACGACCTGCACCGCATCGCGGAGACGTTCCGCACGGTCTATCCCAACAAGTGGATCGCCTCGGGCATCAGCAAGGGCGGCACCACGACGATGCTCTACGCCGCCTATTTCCCGGAGGATATGGACATGTACGTACCCTATGTGGGACCGCTCTGCAAAGCCCGCGAGGACAAGCGTTTCGCACCCTTTCTGGCCGGGGTGTCGACCCCCGAAAACCGTGCCGCCGTCGAAGCGTTCCAGACCGAAGCGTTCCGCCGCAAGGAGCGGCTGATGCCCGCGTTCCGTGCCTTCTGCGAAGAGAAGGGATATGAGTTCCGCCTGCCCGTGGAGGAGATTTTCGACTATTGCGTGCTCGAATACGCCTTCTCGTTCTGGCAGTGGGGGAGGCCCGTCGAGGAGATTCCCTCCGCCGAAGCCTCCGACAAGGAGCTGCTCGACTATCTGCTCGCCTCCGTGGGGCCCGAGTATTTCACGGCCGAGAACCCCACCACGCCCTTCTTCGTGCAGGCCGCACGGGAGCTGGGCTACTATCCCTATGACATCGAACCGTTCCGCGAGTACGTCTCGGTGCGTACCGTGAAGGATTATCTGCGGCGCATCTTCCTGCCCGAAGAGCTGCGGCGTGCGAAATTCTCGAAGAAGCTCTACCGTAAGGTGGCCCGATACCTCGAAAAGAACGATCCGCGCATGATCTTCGTCTACGGCGGCGACGATCCGTGGACGGCGCCCGGGGCGGCGTGGACCGTAACGCCCGACAAACGCAACATGCGCGTCTTCGTCCAGCCCGGCGGCAGCCACCGCACGCGCATCTCCACGCTGCCCGACTCCATGCGCCGCGAAGCCATCGCCACGCTGCAGGGCTGGCTGGCGGAGTAGCGGGACAGGGGCGGCGGCGCCCGCCGGCGAGACGCCGCGCGACACCGGTCGCGCCGTGCTTCGGCCGCAGCGCCGGAGGATTCGCCCCCCCCCCGTTTGCGGCGGTCTGCGGAAAATCCCGCGGGGCGGGGCGTGCATGCGCCGGGACGGCGAAAAAAATTACGGCGGTCAAGTTTCATTCTTCGTGAAATATGTCGTATCTTTGCAGGCCGATTCCGGAAGTGAAACAACAAAATATAGAACCCATTCAGTATGAATATCGTTAGAGAACAACGCGAACAGAACACGTCGCTCGTCAAAGTAACCGTGGGCGAACAGGACTACGGCGAAGCCGTCGAGAAGTCGCTCCGCGACTACAAACGCAAAGCCAACATTCCGGGATTCCGGCCGGGCATGGTGCCGATGGGGCTCGTGAAGAAGATGTACGGCAAGGGCGTGCTGGCCGAGCAGTCCTATCGTCTGGCCTCGAACGCCGTTTTCGAATACCTCCGGAAGGAGAAGATCGACTACCTCGGCGACGTGATCCCGTCGGACGAACAGGGCGATTTCGACTTCGAGAACGGCACCGAGTTCGAGTTCGTGTTCGAGATCGGCGAAGCTCCGAAGATCGACCTCGCGTTGTCGGACAAGGATAAACTGACCTACTACAAGATCAAGGTCGACAAGAAGATGCGCGACGACTACCGTGCGAATTTCCTGCGCCGCTTCGGCCGTCTGATCGACGCCGAGGAGGTAACGTCGGACGAGGCGCTGAACGTAACGCTCGACAACGGCGATATGCGCGTCGAGGATGCGTACGTCGGTCTGATCTCGATGTCGGAGGAGGAGCGCAAGCCCTTCATCGGCAAAAAGACGGGCTACAAAACCACGGTCGACGTCAACGAACTCTACAAGACGCCCTCGCAACGTGCGGCCGTGCTGCATGTCAAGGAGAGCGAGCTGGAGGGCATCAAACCCGAGTTCACGCTCGAAATCACCAAGATCCGCAGGTTCGCCGAGCCGGAGCTGAACGAAGAGTTCTTCAAGATGGCCTTCCCCGCAGGCGACGTGAAGTCCGCGGCGGAGTTCGACGCCTATGTGGACGACCGGATTTCGAAGGAGCTCGGCCGCGAGAGCGACTACCTCTTTACGCTCCAGCTGCGCGACTATCTTCTGAAAAAGGCGGACCTGCCGATGCCCGAAGCGTTCCTCAAGCGCTGGCTCTACACCATCAACGAAGGCAAGTTCACGATGGAGGAGATCGAGCGCGACTTCGCGCAGTTCCTCAAGATGTTCACGTGGAACTACCTCCAGAAGCACTTCATCGCCGAGGACAAGCTCGCCGTTGCGAAGGAGGAGGCCGAGGCCGAAGCCAAGGCGCTGGCCCAGTCGCAGTTCGCGCAGTACGGAATGCCGTCGGCGCCCGACGACATGTTGGCCGGATACGCCAAGCAGATTCTCGAAAACAAGGAGCAGGCCCAGAAGATCTACGAGAAACTCTATGAGACGAAGGTCGTCGAAGACCTCAAATCGAAGATCAAGGTAACGGAAAAAGCCGTTTCTGCCGATGATTTCGCCAAGTTGGCCAAAGAGCTTTAGGATTCGGCGGAATTGACGTGCCTATGAACTCTGTGGGTTTGATTTTTGCAATCGCTCCACAGAGTTCTCGTTTTGTTGAATCACAAAAAGCGTAATATACCATGTCAGAATCAGAATTCGAAAAATACGCCCGCCTGCATCGCGGCATCAGCTCGCTCAAGCTCCGCGATTTCCGATCGGTGTCGGCGGCCTATGTCTCGCCCACGATCATCGAGGAGCGGCAGCTGAACGTGGCGACGATGGACGTCTTCTCGCGGTTGATGATGGACCGCATCATCTTCCTCGGCGCACCGATCTACGACGATGCGGCCAACATCATCCAAGCCCAGCTGCTCTTTCTCGAATCGGTCGATCCCGAGAAGGACATCCAGATCTACATCAATTCACCGGGCGGTTCGGTCTCGGCGGGGCTGGGCATCTACGATACGATGCAGCTCGTGTGCTCGGACGTTGCGACCATCTGTACGGGGCTGGCCGCTTCGATGGGTGCCGTGCTGCTCACGGCGGGCGCCGCGGGCAAACGCTCGGCGCTGCCTCATTCGCGGGTGATGATCCATCAGCCGTTGGGCGGTGCGCAGGGTCAGGCCGCCGACATCGAGATCACGGCCCGCGAGATCCTGAAGACGCGGCGCGAACTCTACGAGATCCTTTCGCACCATTCGGGCGTGCCCGTGAAGAAACTCGAAAAGGATGCCGACCGCGACTACTGGCTGACGGCGGCCGAAGCGAAGAACTACGGTCTGATCGACGAAGTGCTCACCAAAAGGAACAACAAGTAATGGCTCAGAATACCAAAAACAACAATAACAACGGCGGCGGCAGTCAGAAGGGCGGCGGCGACTGCTGCTCGTTCTGCGGCAAGCGCCGGGCGGACGTGGAGCTGATGTTCTCCTCCAACCAAACCGGCGCCAACATCTGCAACGAGTGCATCGAGAACGGCTATAAGATCATCGTCGACAACGACCGTCTGACGTTCCGTCGTCGTCAGGCCGCTCCGCTCACACGCGACGAACTGCTCAAGCCCATGCAGATCAAGGAGTTCCTCGATCAGTACGTGATCGGGCAGGACGAGGCCAAACGCTATATGGCGGTCGCGGTGTACAACCACTACAAGCGGCTGATGTACGCCCCGCAGGACGACGGGATCGAGATCGACAAGTCGAATATCGTGCTCGTGGGGCCCACGGGTACGGGCAAGACGCTGATGGCCCGCACGATCGCCCGTCTGCTCAAGGTGCCCTTCACGATCGTCGACGCCACGGTGCTCACCGAAGCCGGTTACGTGGGCGAGGATGTGGAGAGCATCCTCTCGCGTCTGTTGCAGGTGGCCGACTACGACGTCGAGCAGGCCGAGCGGGGCATCGTCTTCATCGACGAGATCGACAAGATCGCCCGCAAGGGCGACAACCCGTCGATCACGCGCGACGTCTCGGGCGAAGGCGTGCAGCAGGCTTTGCTGAAGATTCTGGAGGGTACGACGGTCAACGTGCCGCCGCAGGGAGGCCGCAAGCATCCCGACCAGAAGTTCATTCAGGTCGACACGCGCAACATCCTCTTCATCTGCGGCGGAGCGTTCGACGGCATCGAACGCCAGATCGCCAAACGGCTCAACACGCGCGCCGTCGGCTACGGCCGCATCGGCGCTGCGGGCGCGATCGACCGCAGCAATCTGATGCGCTACATCACGCCGCAGGATCTCAAAGCGTTCGGGCTGATCCCCGAGCTGGTGGGGCGTCTGCCGGTGCTCGCGTCGATGGAGCCCCTCACGCCCGAGGCGCTGCGTTCGATCCTCACCGAGCCCCGGAACGCCATCGTCAAGCAGTACGAGCGGCTTTTCGAACTGGACGGCGTGGCGCTCGCTTTCGACGACGAGGTGCTGGATTACATCGTCGGAAAGGCCGTCGAGTTCAAACTCGGCGCCCGGGGGCTGCGCTCGATCTGCGAGGCCGTGATGATGGATACGATGTACGAACTCCCTTCGACCGACACGCGCAAATTCACCGTTACGCTCCCTTATGCCCGTAAAAAAATCGAAAAAGCGCATTTTTCGGAGCTCAAACAGGTAGGATAAGCGCGGAAATGATTATCTTCGTATGCGGAAATCAAAACCTATCGAAACCAATATGTCTGTAAATTCCAAACTTAAGCGGGCTGCCGACAACATCCGTATTCTGGCGGCCGCCATGGTCGAAAAGGCCAAGTCGGGCCACCCGGGCGGAGCTATGGGCGGAGCCGATTTCATCGCACTGCTCTATGCCGAGTTCCTGCGCTACGATCCGGAGCAGACGGACTACCCCTTCCGCGACCGGCTGTTCCTCGATCCGGGCCATATGTCGCCGATGCTCTACTCGGTGCTGGCTCTGGCGGGAAACTACACGCTCGAAGACCTCCGTCGGTTCCGCCAGTGGGGCAGCGTTACTCCGGGCCATCCCGAGGCGGACGTGCTGCGCGGCGTGGAGAATACCTCGGGCCCGCTCGGACAGGGACATGCCATGGGCCTCGGCGCCGCCCTTGCGGAGCGGTTCCTTGCGGCCCGTTTCGGCGAGTGGACGGCGCACAAGACCTATGCCTACATTTCGGACGGCGGCGTGGAGGAGGAGATTTCGCAGGGCGTGGGCCGCATCGCCGGCCACCTCGGGCTTTCGAATTTCATCATGTACTACGACGCCAACAACGTCCAGCTTTCGACCAAGGTGGACGAAGTGGATACGGAGAACGTGGCGATGAAGTACGAGGCGTGGGGTTGGAACGTCCTCTCGGTGGACGGACATGATTTCGACGCGCTCCGCGGAGCCCTCGCGGCTGCGGGTGCCGAGAAGGAGCGCCCGACGCTCATCATCGGCCGCACGACGATGGGCAAGGGGGCCGTGGCCGCCGACGGCACGAGCTTCGAGGACAAGGTTTCGACCCACGGGCAGCCGCTCAGCGCCGCCGGCGCCGACTTCGCGGCTACGGTCCGCAACCTCGGCGGCGATCCCGAAAATCCGTTCGTCGTCTTCGGCGAGTCCGAAGAGCTCTTCGCCGGGCGCCGCACGGCTCTGAGGGAGTGGCGCAAGGAGCAGGACGAAAAAGAGAAGAAATGGCGTGCCGACAACCGCGATCTGGCCCGCAAACTCGATACGTTCCTTTCGGGCCGGTTGCCCGAAATTGATTACAAGGCCATCGAGATGAAGGCCGACTCGGCGACCCGGGCCGCTTCGGCGACCATGCTGGGCCTGTTCGCCGACAAGGTCGAGAACATGGTGGTGGCTTCGGCCGATCTCGCAAATTCGGACAAGACGGACGGGTTCCTCAAGAAAACCAAGGCTTTCGCGAAGGGCGACTTCACGGGCCGCTTCTTTCAGGCGGGCGTTTCGGAGCTTACGATGGCCTGCGTGATGAACGGCATGGCGCTGCACGGGGGCGTGATCCCCGCGGCGGGTACGTTCTTCGTCTTCTCGGACTACATGAAACCGGCCGTCCGTCTGGCGGCGCTCATGCGCCTGCACGTGATCTATATCTGGTCGCACGACTCGTTCCGCGTGGGCGAGGACGGACCGACCCATCAGCCCGTGGAGCACGAGGCGCAGATCCGTCTGATGGAGCACCTGCGCAACCACAAGGGCGAGCGGTCGATGCTCGTGCTGCGGCCGGCCGACGCCGAGGAGACGGTCGTGGCATGGAAGATGGCGCTCGAAGAGCACCGTCCCGTGGCGCTGATCCTCTCGCGCCAGAACATCCGGAACCTGCCGACGCTCGGCCGCAGCCGCCGCGAGGAGGCCATGCAGGCTGCGAAGGGCGCTTATGTGGTCGTCGACTCGGCCAAACCGGCCGTGGTGATGCTCGCCTCGGGTTCGGAGGTGTCGACGCTCGTCGAGGGCGCCGAGCTGCTCTCGAAGGAGGGCATCAACGTCCGCATCGTGAGCGTGCCGAGCGAGGGGCTGTTCCGCGACCAACCCAAATCCTATCAGGAGAGCGTGCTGCCGCAGGGCATCGTCCGCTACGGCATGACCTCCGGACTGCCCGTTACGTTGCAGGGGCTCGTGGGCGAGAACGGTACGATCCACGGTTTGGATCATTTCGGTTACTCGGCCCCCTACAAGGTGCTCGACGAGAAGTTCGGTTACAACGGACAGACCGTCTGCGACGAAGTGAAGAAATTGCTCGGAAAGTAGTTTCGCGGCATGTATAAGATATAAGGAGCGGCCGGATCCCGGGGATCCCGGCCGCTCCTTATATTATACGGACGAGTTCCGGCCTTGCGGCGGCCTGTGTCCGGGGCCGCTTACCGGCGTTTGCGGTGCGATGACCCCGGCTTTGAAACCGGGGCGGCCGGGAGGTCGGCGACGAGCCGGCTGACGGAGCGTTCGCTCCGTTCCGGTTCCGGGGACGAGCGGCTTCCGGCCGGGCTGACGAATGTCTCCTGCGACACGTGTTTTACCCTGTTTCGAAATGAAACGGGCTTCAGCGGGCCTTCGAAGCTAAAAGATTCGCTTCGGCTCCGGGAGCATGGCGGAAAATCGAGCCGACTGCGGGGCAGCCATCCAGCTCCTCGCACTCGCCGCAGGTGTCGAATCCCTTACGGCGCACGCATTTGCGGATTTCGCAACAGTCGCGGCAAAATGCGAATTTCGTTCCGTCGGTGCGGCAGCCCATGCAAGCGATGGTGTCCGCCGTAATTTCCGGTGCGTGGTTCATCGCACTCCATGCCCGGGCGGTTTTCTCCCGGAGCGCACGGTCGTTCGAGACCGTGGCTCTGCGGGCGTCGCAGCTTTCGCAATCCAGTCCGCAGCACGCGATCAGTCGTTTCATCGTTTGTTTTCGGTTTTTTGCGTGCAAATATAGAAAAATACGATTCGTTGCGATTCCGGAAACTGCATTCATTCCCGGTGCATGAACTGTTCGGCCGTGCGGAGGCTCTTCCCTCTCCGTTTCCCGTTCGGGACTGATTCGGTCGGAAAAGCGCGGCATCCGTGCCGGGATACCGCGCTTCCTTTTGCCGAATCCGACAGGATTAGATCCCGAACTCTTTTTTCAACGGTTCCACCGCGTCGAGCTTCTCCCAGCCGAAGAATTCGATTTCGCGTTCGACTTCGCGGCCGTGTTCCCAGACTCGCTCCGTGGCGGTGTAGGGGCGGTTGCCGAAGTGGCCGTAGGAGGCCGTCGCTTCGAAGATCGGGTTTTTCAGTCCGAAACGCTTCACGATGGCCGCGGGCCGCAGGTCGAAGAGCCGTCCGATCCGTTCGGCGATTTCGCCTTCGCCGATCGGAAGACGGTTGGTGCCGTAGGTGTCGACGTAGATCGAAAGGGGCCGGGCGATGCCGATGGCATAGCTCAATTGGACCAGCACTTCGTCCGCGATGCCTGCCGCCACCATGTTCTTGGCGATGTGGCGGGCGGCATAGGCCGCCGAACGGTCCACTTTCGACGGGTCCTTGCCCGAGAAGGCGCCGCCGCCGTGGGCGCCGCGTCCGCCGTAGGTGTCGACGATGATCTTGCGTCCCGTAACGCCCGTGTCGCCGTGAGGCCCGCCGATGACGAACTTGCCCGTGGGGTTCACGTGCAGGATGTAGTCGTCGCCGATCAAGGCGGCCAGTTTGTCGCCCGCGCGCTCCAGCCGCGCTTTGACGCGCGGAATGAGGATCGTGCGCACGTCCTCGCGGATGCGCTCCTGCATCAGCCGTTCGGCCTCCTTTTCGCTGAGGCCGTCGCCGGCTGCGATGAACTCGTCGTGCTGGGTCGAGACTACGATCGTGTGCACGCGCAGCGGACAGCGGGTCCGGTCGTCGTATTCGATCGTTACCTGACTTTTGGCGTCGGGCCGCAGATAGGGCATCGAGGCGCCTTCGCGGCGGATGACGGCCAGCTCCTTGAGGATCACATGCGAGAGGATGAGCGTCGCGGGCATGTACTCGCGGGTTTCGTTGCAGGCATAGCCGAACATGATGCCCTGATCGCCTGCGCCCTGCTCCTCCTCGGCTGCGCGGCAGACGCCTCGGTTGATGTCGGGCGACTGCTCGTGGATGGCCGACAGCACGCCGCACGAGTTGCCGTCGAAACGGTAGTCGCCCTGCGTGTAGCCGATGCGGTTGACCACGCGGCGCACTACGCCCTGCACGTCCACATAGGCATCCGAGCGCACTTCGCCCGCCACGACCACGAGGCCCGTCGTGCAGAGCGTCTCGCACGCGACCTTGGCGTTGCTGTCGCGGCGCAGGAATTCGTCGAGGATCGCATCCGAGATCTGATCCGAGATTTTGTCGGGGTGGCCTTCCGAGACCGATTCCGACGTAAAAAGAAATTTTCCCATTTTACATTTATTGAAAGGTTAAACGCAACTGGGAAAGGATTGGCTGTTGGGAAATAAAAAATGTGCTGTTTTAGCGATTTTTTATTGTGGTTTGCAATCAGTCAAATCTTTCCACATTTTCCGCATTTCCGCTGCGGATCGACAAATATAAGACATTTCGGCGGAAAAATCCGAATTCCGGCGGGAAAAATTTTTCCGGACGCTCCGCGCCGCGGGGCATCCGACCGGCGGCGGTGCGGTTCCGAAGCCTGCCTGCGGCCGTCGAAGCGGAGGCCGCACCTTCGTCGCCGGCTTCGGAGACGGAGTGTGCGACCCTTTGCATGCGCAGAAGTCGCAGTCCGATCGCACCGCTTGGCCTGCGGCGACCCGGAACCTTCGCGTCGCCGCGGGCCGCCTTCGGCGGACGGTCCTGTGCGCACCCGCCCGTTCGTGCTGCGTGGGGCGCCGGAGGCGGGAGCCGTCGCAGGGACGGGTCTCCGCGGCATATGCGGGGCGGCGGGAGACGGTCTGCGGCTGTTCCGTCGCCGGGAAGGGCCGGGGGCGTCGCAGCGGACGGTCCGTGATAGCCCGTCCGTTCCATGCTTTTGCACCCGCCGCGAGGAGGTCCCTGCGCGGACGAAAAAATACGGACGGGATATACTAATCCGCCCGAAGGGTTCGTTTGTCCTTCGAAACGAACTTTCAAGACGAATGTACGGTTGCCTATGACGGATGTTGCCTCTGAATGACGCAAACTAAAACGGTTCATGTAATTTGTATTATGAAAAAGGCATTTTTATTTTTGGGTGTCGTCGCCGTCGCCGCGGCAGCGGGCGGTACGGCGGCTTGGCTGACGGCGCGTGCGTCGTCGCACGAGATAGAATACGTCGAACGCGAGGTGGTCCGCACCCCGGGACTGGGGACGCAGTTCACCTCCTATGAGGCGGACAAATATCCCGACCTGACCTATGCCGCCGAAAACGCCGTGAAGGCCGTGGTGAATATAGAGGTGGTGCAGGAGGTCGAGATGCGCCGGCGCAGTTACGATCCGTTCCTCGAATTTTTCGGGATTCCGCAGGGGTACGGCGGCGGGCTGCCCTTCAAGCAGGAGCGCCGCGGCGGCGGTTCGGGCGTCGTCATTTCGGAGGACGGTTATATCGTTACCAACAACCATGTGGTCGATCAGGCGACCAAGCTGCGCGTGAAGCTCAACGACGGCCGGAAGTTCGACGCCAAGGTGATCGGCACCGATCCCGCGACGGACGTGGCGCTCATCAAGATCGAGGCCGAGAAACTGCCGACGCTGCCCTTCGGATCGTCCGACGCGCTGCGGCTGGGCGAGTGGGTGCTGGCGATCGGTTCGCCCTTCGATCTGCAATCGACCATCACCGCCGGCATCGTGAGTGCCAAGGCGCGGCAGCTCGGCGCCATTCCCGACCAGTTCAGCATCGAGTCGTTCATCCAGACCGACGCCGCGGTGAACCCGGGCAATTCGGGCGGCGCGCTGGTCAACACGCACGGCGAGCTGGTGGGCATCAATACGCTCATCAAGTCCCAGACGGGCAGCTATATCGGTTATTCGTTCGCCATTCCCGAGTCGATCGTCCGCAAGGTGGTGATGGACCTGCGGGAGTACGGCGTCGTACAGCGGGCCATGCTGGGCATACAGTACAGGTTCATCGACCAGTCGTTCCTCGATGCCGAAGGCGAGGAGCTGGGGATCGACGAGCTGGGCGGCGTCTATGTCGCCAGCGTGCAGGAGGGCGGCGCGGCTTCCGAAGCGGGCGTGCGCAAGGGAGATGTGATTCTCGCGGTGGACGGCGTGAAACTCGACGGCGCCTCGACCCTGCAGGAGCAGATCGCCAAGCACCGCCCCAACGATCGGGTGAAATTGTCGGTAAAAAGAGGCGGTTCGGTGAAACAAATTGACGTTACTTTGCGTAATAAGGCAGGTAAAACGGATCTAATCACCAAAGAGGACGTAGATGTGGTCGAAGTGCTGGGCGGCAAGTTCGCGGACGCCGGTACGAAATTGTGCCGTGAGCTCGATATAGAGGGCGGCGTACAGGTCGTGCGCGTGAAGAGCGGCGGCATTCTGGCCCGCGCACGGGTGCGCGAAGGATTCGTCATCACGCACATCAACGACCGGCCGGTGCGTTCGTTGCAGGATATGCAGCGCATGACCGAAAAGGTGCGTTCGATCGACGGCATCTATCCGAACGGCCGCTCGGCGAGCTACATGCTCGTCGAATAGACTGCCGGACGGGGCCGACCGATAATGAACGATCGGCGATCGCTGCCGCTCGGTCCGAAGCCGTGGAACCTGTGATTGCCGATTGTTTATTATAAATTATTTGGAGAAATAGAAAATGCGTCAACTGAAAATTACCAAATCCATCACCAACCGCGAGAGCGCTTCGCTCGACAAATACCTTCAGGAGATCGGCAAGGAGGAGCTCATCACGGTGGAGGAGGAGGTGGAACTGGCCCAACGAATCAAGAAAGGCGATCAGGAGGCCCTCGAAAAACTCACGAAAGCCAACCTGCGTTTCGTGGTCTCGGTGGCCAAACAGTATCAGAATCAGGGCTTGAGCCTGCCCGACCTGATCAACGAGGGCAACCTCGGACTGATCAAGGCGGCCGAGAAATTCGACGAGACCCGCGGTTTCAAGTTCATCTCCTACGCCGTGTGGTGGATCCGTCAGTCGATTCTTCAGGCATTGGCCGAGCAGTCGCGCATCGTGCGTCTGCCGCTCAATCAGGTGGGATCGCTCAATAAGATCAACAAGGCGTTCGCCCGCTTCGAGCAGGAGCACGAGCGCACGCCGTCGCCCGAAGAGCTGGCGTCGGAGCTGGAGCTTCCGAAGGAGAAGGTTACGGACACGCTCCGCGTGGCGGGGCGGCACGTCTCGGTGGACGCTCCGTTCGCCGACGGCGAGGACAACAGCCTGCTGGATGTGCTGATCAACCCCGATTCGCCCAATGCGGACCGCGGCCTGATCAACGAGTCGCTCGCCACGGAGGTGGACCGTGCGCTGGAGACGCTGACCGAGCGCGAACGCGACATCATCAAATATTTCTTCGGCATCGGCTGCTCGGAGATGACGCTCGAAGAGATCGGCGAGAAGTTCGACCTCACGCGCGAGCGGGTGCGCCAGATCAAGGAGAAGGCGATCCGCCGCCTGCGCCACTCCTCGCGCAGCAAGCTGCTGAAATCCTATCTGGGATGAGGATGATCTCAAAAGGAGCTGTCTAACAAGTCTGATTCCAACGATTTCACCCCTGCCGGAATGAATTCCGGCAGGGGTGATTTCCGATTTTCGGGACTTGTTAGACAGCCCCTTTTTGGATTGGATTGGAGCCCGTGTTATAATTCAATCATTTTGAAATCAGTCGGGGCAATACCTGCGGATGCCAGTTTCTTGAGGGTCGCTTCGACGGCAAAATCGGACTGATCGATCCCGATCCAGTTCCTTCCGTTCAGCGCTGCGGCTTTCAATGTGGTTCCGCTTCCGCAGAAACAATCCAGAACCGTACTGTCTCGATTCGACGAGGTTTTGACGATCCGGTCTATGAGATCCATATTTTTTTCAGTGGGATAGACCGGATACTGCGGGTCTTTGAACTGATACCAAATATCCTGCACTCGTTTACCTGCCCTTTCGGAGGCATATACGATTTTTCGCGGGTTCCCGGAGGGGGACCATTCGATCAGCCCCTCCCTGTCCCATTGCTCCAGTGTCTCGACGTCGGTTCTCCAATGTCTGCCCGAGGGAGGGGTGAGACCTTTGAACTTCTTGGGATTATTGGTCTCTCCGGGGGCATGGATGGGGACGGTCGTATATCTGCGGCCGGATTTATCCGTTTTGGGAAACAGTCTTGCGAGGTCCGCGTCGCTGTATTTTTCCAAAGGTTCGTGCCAGATGGGACGCGGTCCTTTGGAGTAGAACAGAATCATGTCTTTGATGTTTCCGTATCCGGTCCTTTTGAAGTTTTTGGGATTGCATTTCACGCGGGTTATGTCGTTGCGAAAATTTTCGATGCCGAAAACTTCGTCCATCATTACTTTCATGTAATGACCGATTTTATAATCCGTATGCAGGTATATGGAACCCTTGTCGGACAGTAGGATTTTGATGAGTTCGAGCCTTTTTCGTATGAAGCGGATGAATTCGCTGCCCAATATACGATCCGTATATGCGACCTCGCCCTTTTTACTGTTGCTTATCGTCGACGCTCTGTTTTCGGTAATCGTGAAATCGCAGTTCGTGGCGAAAGGAGGGTCGATATACACCAGATCGATCGCTCCTTTCAGTTTCAGTTCGTCTCCGAGATAGGTCAATCCGTCGATGTTATCTGCTTTTATCAGGATATTTTCTTTCATAACTGATAGAGAAATTCGCGCAAAACGAGAGCACTCATGATGTTGAGATCCCGGTATTTTCCGGTGATTGCCGTGTACATTTTGTTATTGCCGCGAATATACAAAACTCCGTCCAGAATGGCGATTTTGACTGCATCGACGCCTTCAGCCGTTACGGTGCCGATCGCATCGTTGAACTGGGCATTCTGGTGGCCTCCGAAATCGCTGAGAAATTTGGCTTCGCCGATAACGTATTTCCCGTTGAAGCGGGCGACGAAATCCAACCCTTTGTTGTGGCGGTAATTGAGGTACTGGGCTGCGAACGCTTTCATTTTATCGTCCGAAGCTCTCAGCACGGCATTTGCATCGCTTGCCAGAAATTCGTCCATGGGCACGGGATTCATTCCGAGGACACCTGAATTTATCCATGATTTGAACATCGGACCGATCTGTCGGTTGGTCTCCTTGGGTTCCGAACATCTCTGGTAGAGTTTGTCGATACCCAATTCATAGATGCGTCCGGCGATGCGGTTCACCGTATTCGGATTCCGTTCGATGGCGCTCGGGTTTCGTCTCAGATAAGCGATATAGCTGTCCTTGATCGGAAACAGTTTTAATTTGAGCAGATTCCTTATCAGGTTTACATTGTCTTTCTTGTCGAATGATTCCTCCACCTTTATCCATAACTTTCCGTCGATCTCTCGCAATCCTTCAGGGATGGTTGGATAGATCTTGAACAAATCGTCCAAGTAGGAACGTTGGTTGGCATATTCGATGCTCTGTTGCAGACTTCTGTGCATAATGGTCGGGTTGTCGGTTATTGGTTGTCACCACACGATCGGTTCTTTGCCGACCGAACGCAGGTATTCGTTGGCGCGTGAGAAGTGGCGGCAGCCGAAGAAGCCCCGGTAGACCGAGAGGGGCGAGGGATGGACGGCCTTCAGAATGAGATTCTGCTGCGGGTTGGCGATGGCGCCTTTCTTTTGGGCGTAACTGCCCCAGAGCATGTAGACGATGCCCTGCCGGCGCATGGCGATGGCGCGGACGACGGCGTCGGTGAAGGTCTCCCAGCCCTGTCCGGCGTGCGAGGCCGCTTCGTGGGCCCGCACGGTGAGCACCGAGTTGAGCAGCAGTACGCCCTGCTCGGCCCAGCGGTCGAGGTTGCCCGTGAGCGGCACGGGTACGCCCGTATCGTCGGAGACCTCCTTGAAAATGTTCTGGAGCGAAGGCGGAAAGGGTACGCCGTCGGCCACGGAGAAACAGAGGCCGTTGGCCTGTCCGGGTCCGTGGTAGGGGTCCTGCCCGATGATGACCACCTTCAGGCGGTCGAACGGGCATTTGTCGAATGCGCGGAAGATGTTGCTGCCGCGCGGAAAAATGCGGTGCGCGGCATATTCGCTGCGCACGAAATCGACCAGTCGTGCGAAATAGGGCTTCTCGAATTCGGGAGCCAGCAGTTCCTTCCAGTCGGGGGCTATTTTTACATCCATAGGCATTTTGTGTGTCGTGTCCGGCCGTTCGGCGTATGACATTTCGGTTAAAACAGTGTAAATATAGCGATTTGTTTGGAATCGGAGGCGTGTTTGGGTATATTTGTAATCATGAAAAGTCAATTTTATATTTTAACATTATGAGAAGACTTCTATTTCTTCTTTGCGCGTTCGCACTGCCGTTCGGGGCGGTGCATGCCCGGACGGCTCCGTCCGGCGGCGAGGTGAAAAATCTGATCTACATGATCGGCGACGGTATGGGACTGGCGCAGGTGTCGCTGCTGATGATCGAACGCGGGTACGAGCCCGTGGCGTTCGACCGCGCGCAGAACGTCGCCCTCGTCTCGACCTACTCGGCCAACAATCGCGTAACCGACTCCGCAGCCGCGGGCACGGCGCTCGCAACGGGCCGGAAGACCGACAACGGCATGCTGGGGCAGACGCCCGACGGAGCGCCCGTGGAGTCGATGATCGCTCGGGCCGTCCGTGAGGGCCGTCCGACGGGCGAGGTCGTAACGAGTACGCTCCAGCACGCCACGCCGGCGGCTTTCTATGCGCATGCAGCGGACCGCGACGACGACCGGACCATCACCGAGTGGCTCGTGCGGAGCGGCGTGGACGTCCTGTTCGGCGGCGGAGGCGGTTCGTTCTCGGACGAGCAGCTCGCCGTATTGCGGGACAAAGGCTACCGGATCGTCCGCGACCCGGACCAGCTGGACGCCGTCTCCTCGGGCAAGGTGCTGGGGCTGTTCGCCGACGGGCATCTCGCTTCGGCACGGAAGGGACGCGGCGACTACCTGCCGCGCGCCACGCAGAAAGCGCTCGAAATCCTCGATGCCGATGCGCGCGAGACGGGGCGGGGATTCCTGCTGATGGTCGAAGGTTCGCAGATCGACTGGGCCGGACACGACAACGATGCCGAACTGCTGCTCGCGGAGATGACCGATTTCGACCGTGCGGTGTCCGCCGCGATGGACTTCGCCGACGAACATCCCGGAACGCTGGTCGTCGTAACGGCCGACCACGAGACGGGCGGACTCTCGATCCCGAGCAACGAGGAGGATTTCCACCTCTCGGACAGCGGCGTGCAGTACGATTTCAGCACCGGGGGCCATTCGGGCACGCTCGTGCCGGTTTACCTCTACGGCACGGGTGCCGAGCGGATCAACGGCATCCTCGACAATACGGAACTCGCGCAGCGGCTCATGCAGCTGCTCGGACTGGAGTAGGTCGCGGAGTGTTCCCGTGATGGAAGCCCGCAAGGGCTGGGGGAGCAGTCGTGCGGGGGCTGTGGGCGGATCCCGTCCTCTTCTCTTCGAAAAAGGGCTGTCTGACAAGTCTCAGACAGCCCTTTTTCTATTTTACTGTTCGGGGAGGAGCCGAATGCTGCGCCTGTCTGCCGAATCGGGCAGGGCGGACTATTCGAGCAGTTCCATCGCTTCGAGGCACATGCGCGTGTTGTGGTAGGGGCATTTCCAGAATCCGGCCTTGTCGTTGGCGCGGTCGGGCGTACCGTCGCTCAGAATGCCCCACCACCATTCGCCGCCCGCGGAGTCGACCAGACGGTCGCGGATATACGACCAGCAGGCGGCGGCCCGTGCGAGGGCCGTGTCGTCGCCGTGATGACGCCACAGCCAGAGCTGCCCCACGACGTTCTCGGCCTGCACCCACCAGTGGCGTTCGAGGTCGCAGGTGCCGTCCGCACGTCGTTCGCAGATCAGGCTGCCGTCGGATTGCAGCCCTTCGCCGGCGGCTGCGGCGATGCGGGCCGCGGCATCGAGCACGCGGGCCGTGAGCGCCGCATCGCCCGCTTCGAGGGCCGCTTCGAGCAGCAGCCACGAAGCCTCGATGTCGTGGCCGTAGGAGACCCCGGCGTCGCGGCTGTGCCAGTCGTCGTCGAAAAAGAGCCCCAGATGTCCCGTCGAGGGGGACCAGATGCGTCCGAGGAAGAGCTCGATCAGATGCACGAGCCGTGCCCGCAGCTCCTCGGTCCGGTGGACGCGGTAGAGGTTCGTGTAGGGTTCGAGAATGTGCAGATGGGTGTTCATCGTTTTGCGCTCGTTGGCGTCTTTGGCCGAGAGGCGCACGTCGTCCAGTTCGCTCCAGTCGCGGGCGGCCGCTTCGATGTAGCCGTCGCGGACGGGGTCGAAGCTGTGGGCTTCGATCTGGCGGTAGAGCCGCACGGCATACTCCAGCGCTTCGGCATCGCCCGTGGCGCGGGCGTATTCCGAGAGGCCGTAGACGGCGAATCCGAGGGCGTAGAACTGTTTCTTGGTGTCGAGCGGCGTGCCGTCGGCCGCGAGCGACCAGTAGAGGCCGCCGTAGGTGCGGTCGTAGAAGCGCGAGAGCAAATACTCTTCGGCGCGTGCGGCCTGTGCGAGGTAGGCCGGACGACCCGTCGTACGGTAAGCGGCCGAGAAGGCCCACAGGATGCGTGCGTGGAGCACGGCCCCTTTCGGGGCGTCGCGCAGGAGCGTGCCGTCGCCCCGCACCGCTCCGTACCATCCGCCGCGCGTTTCGTCGGCCAGACGGATCCAGAACGGAAGGATGTTCTCGTGCAGGACGGCTTCGGCCTCTGCGCGGAATCGTTGCGTGTCGATCGTAGAGTGCATGTCGTTTCTGTCGGGTGTTTTTTTCTGAATTTTATCGGAGGCGTTTCCGCGGCTTCCGGGGCCGGCTCCGGGGGTCGTCCGAAGCCGTTTGCCGTTCCTCTCTCCCGCATCTTCGGTGCCGCCGCATTCGGTGCCGGATTGCGGAGTGGAGCAGGTATGCTCCGGTGCGGTTCCGGATCGTCCCGGCACGGACGGACCGTGCCGTGGCTTCGCTGCCGGTCTGCGCGGAGGGCCGTACCCGTCCGGGGTGTGCCGTTTGCGTCTGCGGCGGCGAACCTCGAAGGTTGGGGCGGACCGCGGGCGGATGCCGCCCGGCGATGCGCCCGCGGTTATCGGCGGCGGCGTTCGAGCTCCCGGGCGATCGGTTCCATCCGGCGCTCGGTGAGCGGATAGCATGCGACCGCCAGCGCCGCCAGCATGCAGGCTGCGGCCGGGATCCAGCTCATCAGCATGCGAAGGCCCGTCAGCGCTTCGGGCGTCTGGAAGGCTCCTTCCTGCGTGTCGTAGCCGTAGGCGGCCAGCAGCCAGAGGATCAGCGCCGATCCGAAGGCGCCGCCGAACTTCTGAGCCATCGACGACGAGGAGAAGATCAGCCCCGTCGAACTGCGGCCGTGCTTCCGCTCCGAGTAGTCGGCCACGTCGGCATACATCGACCACAGCAGCGGGAAGGTCATGCCTGCCAGCGCCGAAATCACGATCTGCAAACCGAGCAGATACCATGCGCCCGCAGTTCCGTGTGGGGCGTAGCAGAATGCGGCGCTCAGCAGGGCCGAGCCGATCATCGCCCACAGGTAGGTCGCCTTCTTGCCCAGACGGCGCGAGACGGGGACCGCGAGCACCGTGCCCGCCATGTTCGCCGCTTCGCCCGCGGCGAGGAAGAGCCCCGCCGTGAGGCGCCAGCTGCCGCCGAGGGCGTTGTCCGTGCCGATGAAGTCCTTGAAATAGTAGGCCGCCGTACCGCCGCGGATCGAGTTGAACAGCAGGGCCGCGATCGCCGCGCCCAGCAGAATCCACCACGGGCCGTTCGTCAGGAGCGCTTTCACGTCGCGCAGGACGGAGCCTCCGGGGGCATTCGCGGCGGGTTTCACCCGTTCGCGCGTGAGGGCGTAGCAGGCGATGAAGAGCAGGGCGCAGAGCGTGCCGAGGACGAGGATCGTCGATCGCCACGCTGCGGGTTCGGTCTGCCCCATGTTGTCGCGGAAGAAGCGGCAGAGCGGTTCGAACAGCGCCAGAGCCACGAAACTGCCTCCGTAGGCGAAGAACATGCGGTAGGAGGAGAAGACGGTGCGCTCGCGCGAATCGTCCGTAACGACGCCGAGCATGGCCCCGTAGGGGACGTTGACGACCGTGTAGACGGTCATCATCGCGATGTAGGTGGCATAGGCCCAGACCAGCTTGGCGCCTTCGCTCCACGCGGGGGTGGTGAAGGTCAGCACCCCGGCCGCGGCGAACGGCACGGCGAACCAGAGCAGATAGGGGCGGTAGCGGCCCCGGCGCGACCGGGTGCGGTCGGCGACGATGCCCATCACGGGGTCCGAGACGGCGTCCCATAGTTTGGTAACGAGCAGCAGCAGAGCCGCATGTTCGAGGCTCAGACCGAAGACGTTGGAGTAGAAGAACGGGAGGTAGTACGAGAAGATTTTCCAGAACATCGACGACGACATGTCGCCCAGTCCGTAGCCTATTTTTTCGCTCAGTGCGGCCATGGTGCGTGGGTGGGCCGGGGCCCCGTTGCGTTATTTGCCGATGCGGTTCACTACCTGCCGGCACTCGCGCGTGCGCACGGCGGGCATATTCGGGTGTGCGGGCGACGCCGAGGCGGTCATGTTCTCCAGCCGCAGGTTGCGCACCTTCAGCGCGTCGACGGCGTAGGTGTGGTAGGGCCTATCGGCGCCGTCCCAGACGATCGAGCCCTGATTGAAGAAGACGTTCTCGGCGTTCTCGATGTAGAATGCGGGAACGTCGGCGGCGTAGAGTTCGCGTGCGGGGTCGACGTTGAGGCGCAGGTCGTAGTTGCCGCCCGCGACGGCTTCGAGGGCGCTGCGGCGCAGCTTGAATTCGAAATTGGTGAAGCAGACGTTCCGGATCTGGGTCTGCTCGTCGGCGATCATCACCACGGAGTTTTCTCCCACGCAGGTGATGTTGTTGAAGAAGATGTTGCGGATGACGCCAAGATGCTGTTTCTCGGGCACGAGCACCATCGCCGTCATGTGGATCGGCTCGCCGTGGCCCCACCAGTCGCCCGTGTGGAGACGGGTTTCGATGCGGATGTTCGTGAAGTTCATGTTCTCCAGCGAGCAGGAGTCGCTCACCGAGATGTTGATGCCGCGGTTCGAATCGAAGATCGTGATGTTCGAGAAGTTGTAGTTCGACATGGGGTTCTGGTCGTGGCCGCCGATGCGGATGCCGCTCGACCGCGACTGGAAGATGCAGTTCGAGACGTTGATGTTGCTCGACGGCTTGCGGATGTCGCGGAAGCCCGGGTCGCCGTGGTGTTCGCCGTAGCCGGCCAGCACGAGGGCGTCGTCGCCGCACTTGAAGAAGCAGTCGGAGATGTTGACGTTGCTCGACGAGATGACGTCGGCGCCGTCGCTGTTGGGGATCAGGAGGTTGTTGTCGATCCTCAGACCGCGCATCTTCACGCCGTCGCAGTGGACCACGAGCAGACACCAGTAGGGCGAATCGACGCACTTGAAGTCTTCGAGCGACACGTCCGTGCACTGGCTGAAGACGATCATCTGGTGATAGCGCTCCTTCGGGTAGAGCGGACCGTCGCCCAGTCCTTCGGCGACCTTGCGGAAGTCGAGCCCCTGACGGGTGCGGAGCCGCTGTCCGTCGCCGATCGTCTTCGCCCGGCCGGGCTCCATGAACTCCATGCCCCGTCCGTCGATGAGGCCGTTGCCCGTGATCGAGACGTTGTGCGCCTGCTCGGTGTAGAAGATGCCGGCCAGCTCGCGGTTGTGGCGCTGGTACTGCGCGAGGTCGAGCGTGGCGCGCAGGACGGCGCCCGTCTGCATGCGGAATTCGACGTTCGAGCGCAGATTGAGCGTACCTGTGAGGTAGGTGCCTCGGGGGACGAGCACCACGCCGCCGCCTGCGGCGTGGCAGTCGTCGATGGCGCGTTGGATCGGGGCCGTGGCGAGCGTCGCACCGTCGGGTGCGGCGCCGTAGGCGGTGATGTCCCAGACCGAAGCCCGGGAGACGAGAGCGGCGAGGCAGAGCGTAATGGAAAGTACTAATCTCTTCATTTGGTGGTGTTGTTTTGAGTTTTTGCGGTTGCGGCCGAAGCCTGTGGCGGGACGTTTCGGTCGAGAAATCCCTTTCCCGCTGCAAAAATACCCTGTATATAGGTGCAAATATAGCATTATAATAACTCTTAATGATACTTATTCGTTAAGAATGTCTTTTTTTCGGTCGTCCGATCGGGCATATAAAAGGTCTCAAGATGCTATTATCACTGCCGAAAATGTTATTTGTGCAGGGATAATCGTATATTTGTCGATGTAAAAATAGTATCATACTATGTTATGAAAGTGTTGGCCGGACCTTTATCTTCCTTGTAATTTTGTCCGCAGAAAGCCGAACTTCGCATCGGGGGCGCACGGCATCCGGAAGAGGTGCATGCGAAGCCGAGAAACCTATACGGAATATGCGGGGTGCCGACATCCGACCGACTGAACTACTTAAACCACTATCTATGAAAAAAATCGGACTATTATTCGTTTTATGCCTGCTGTGCGCGGCTTCGGCTTCGGCCCAAGCCTTCCGCATCACGGGCCGCGTAACCGATGCCAACGACGGTTCGCCGCTGGTCGGCGCGACGGTGATGGTCGTAGGTACCGCGACGGCTACCAGCACCGATGCACAGGGCGCCTATGCGATTCAGGCTTCGAAGGGCGACGTGATCTCGTTCACGTACGTGGGCAAGGCCGCGCAGAAGACCCCCGTGAATGCCCGGACGGTGATCGACATCCGCATGGAGGACGACGCCAGTACGCTCAACGACGTGGTCGTCATCGGCTACGGTACGATGAAGAAGCGCGACCTGACCGGCGCCGTAACCTCCGTGAAGGGCGACAACCTCATCAAGGGGAACCCTGCGCTGAGCGTGAACAGCGCCTTGCAGGGCAAGGTCGCCGGCGTGCAGGTGCGCCAGAACGACGGCGCCCCGGGCGGAGGTCTGACCATTCAGGTGCGCGGCGCCAACTCGTTCAGCACCGACACCCAGCCGCTCTACGTCATCGACGGACTGCCCTACGGGGGCGGCAGCTCGGCGCCCGATACGGGCCTCTCGGGCACGGGGGCCGGTTCGAACCCGATGGCCAACATCAACCCCAACGACATCGAGTCGATCGAGGTGCTGAAGGATGCTTCGTCGACGGCGATCTACGGTTCGCGCGGTGCCAACGGCGTGGTGATCGTTACGACCAAAAGAGGGCGCGAGGGCAAGGGCAACATCACCTTCTCGTCGAATTTCAGCATTTCGAAGATCGCTAAAAAGATCGACGTGCTCGATCCCGTAACCTATGCCCGCTACATCAACGAGCAGACGCTCAATTCGAACCCCGACGCGCAGCTTCCCTACCGCGGCGAGTGGTACTACTCGTTCGACCAGAACGACAACCTGATCCGGAGTTCGGGCAAATATTCGCCCGCACCGGAGGACTTCCTGCGGCCGGGCGTCTATACCGACCGGTACGGAAATACGGACATCGTCGGATCGACCGACTGGCAGGACGCCATCTTCCAGACCGGTTTCACGCAGGAGTACAACCTCAGCATCGACGGCGGCGGCTCGAAAGGCGGCTATCTGCTCTCGTTCAACTACTCCGACCAGAAGGGCATCATCGTCGGGTCGGGCTATACGCGCTATGCCGTGCGTTCGAATCTCTGGCGCAAACTCTACAACTGGCTCGAAGCCGGACTGAACGTCAACTACGCCAATTCGGTAACCAACTTCGTCAACTCCTCGACCTCGGGCGGCGACGGCGTGATCTACTCGGCGCTGGTCTTCCCGCCCACTTACGACGCTTCGATCAACACCAAGGAGGACAACGAACTGAACTGGCTGGCGGCCAATCCGTATGTCTATGTCCGCGAGGCGTTCGACGAATACCGCGCCAACAACGTCTATCTCTCGTCCTACGTCGAGGCGAACCTCTGGAAGGGGCTCAAGCTGCGCGAGAACATCGGCTTCAGCTATTCGGGCAACGACCGCAACATGTATTACAACCGTCTCACGCGGCAGGGCTACGCACCCACCAACGGCGTGGCCGGACAGGGCCAGAGCTGGTCGCAGGGCTTCACCTCCGAGACGCTGCTCTCCTACAACCGGACCTTCGGCGGCGACCATACGGTCGACGCCGTGGTGGGCATCACGTTCGAGGAGTCGAACTGGAAGTACAACAACCAGTCGGCCTACGACTTTCCGTCGGACATGACGCTCATGTGGGACATGAGCGCCGGTCTGAAGACCTATCCCCTCAAGTCGGGCCGCGGCAAGAAACGCATGCAGTCGAATCTGGCCCGTTTCAACTATTCGTACAAGGGCAAGTACATGGCCACCGTGTCGTACCGCGCCGACGGTTCGAGCGTCTTCGTCGAGGGCAACAAGTACGCGCACTTCTTCTCGGGGGCCCTCGCATGGCGTCTGTCGGCCGAGCCGTGGATCGAGCGTCTCGGCGTGTTCGACGATCTGAAGCTGCGTCTGAGCTACGGCCAGACGGGCAATCAGGGCATCGACACCTATGCGACGCTTCCTGCCATGTCGGTGTCGAGCTATCCGCTGGGCGGTTCGCTCGTCCCGGGTTTCGCGGAGCAGACGTGGAAAGGCCCCATCAACAGGGATCTGAAGTGGGAGACCACCGACCAGTTCGATGCGGGTCTCGATATCTCGCTGGCCGAAGGCAAGGTCAACTTCGTCATAGACTATTATTATAAACGCACCGACGACCTGTTGCAGCGCGTAACGATCGAGTCGAACTCGGGGTATACGTCGATGGCCGCCAACATCGGCCACGTAACCAACGAAGGTCTCGAAATCTCGGGCGTGTTCCATCCTTTCGCCCGCAAGGACTTCGGCTGGGAGATCGACGCCAACATCTCGTTCAACCGCAACGAAATCGGCGGTCTGGCCGGCGACCAGTACGCCAGCAGCTTCATCAACAACATCCAGAACATCTTCGTGCAGCGCAACGGCTGTCCGATCGGCACGATCGTAGGTTTCGTCGAGGACGGTTTCTACGACAACCTCGCCGAAGTGCGCGCCGACCCGCAGTATGCCAGCGTGTCGGATGCCGACGCGAAGGCCATGATCGGCGAGATCAAGTACCGCGACTACACGGGCGACGGACAGATCACCGATGCCGACAAGCGCGTGATCGGCGACACGAACCCCGACTTCATCTACGGAATCACCAATACGTTCCGCTACAAGAACTTCACCCTGAGCTTCTTCCTGCAAGGCACCTACGGCAACGACATCGTCAACGCCAATACGATCGCCAACTCCACGAGCGCCTCGATGACCGGCATCGCCAACATCACGCGCGAGCAGTACGACACGCGCTGGACGCCCGAGAACGCCTCCGGCGCCAAGTGGCCCAAGGCCATCGCCGCGGGCTACAAGCGCGAATGGAAATTCACGGACCGCTACATCGAGGACGGCTCCTATCTGCGGATGAAGAACATCAGTCTGGGCTATACGTTCTTCCCCAAGTGGCGGGGCATCAAGTCGCTCAACGTCTACGCCAGCGTGCAGAACGCATTCACCATCACGGGTTACAGCTGGTACGATCCCGACGTCAATGCCTTCGGCGGCGACGTAACCCGTCAGGGCGTGGACCTCTACTCCTATCCCAGCAGCCGCGTCTGGTCGTTCGGTCTGAAGCTGACTTTCTAACGTAAACCAAGTACTGAAATGAAAACGAATCCCATAAAACGAATTTTCGCGGCGCTCGCCGCAGGCGCGGTGTTCGCCGCCGCATTCACTTCCTGCGAGAAGTGGCTGGAGGAGGAGTCCTTCGACTTCACGCAGCCCGACGACATCGAGGACTCGGATGCGGGTGCCACGCAGTGGCTCATCGGCACTTACAGCAAGTTGGGCGATAATCTGTTCAACAGCAATACGTTCCCGATGGTCTGGATCTACGACGAAGACTATCTGACGGGGCCCGACTGGGCTTTCGGCAACATCGGTGCCGGCAACTTCCAGAACAACGGCTACATCAACGGCATGTGGGAAGGGCTCTACAACCTGATCCATCGTTGCAACTACGCCGCTTACGAAGTCGGCCGGATGCAGCACGTGGACGACCGGCTGCGGACGGCCATCTGCGGCGAGATGAAGTTCCTCAAGGCGTGGAGCTATTTCCAACTCGTGCGGGCGTTCGGTCCCGTGCCTTTGCGCAAGGAGTCGATCAGCGAGACGGGCGACCGCAACGTGCCGCGCAGTTCGGTCGGCGAGGTCTATGCCTACATCATCGAACTGCTGGAGGATGCGCAGACCGAGTGCTACAAGAATACGGACAAGGATTTCGTGCAGGGCCGCGTGTCGGCCGGCACGGCTGCCGGCCTGCTGGCCAAGGTCTATGCCACGATCGCTTCGGGCGCCATGCCCGAGGGGACGCGCATCTGGGTGCGCGGCGGCAAACCGTGGAGCGGCGAAGGCACGGACAAAGCCTATACGGACCCGCAGAAAATCGAATATCGGAAACAGCGTCTTGCGGGCTACGAGGAGTTCGATCCCCAGACGTACTGGGAGCTGGCCTACAAAAAGGCCGGGCAGGTGATGAGCGGCGAATACGGCGCCTATGAGCTCGTGCCTTACGACCGGCTTTGGAAACGCTCCGAGCGTTACAACGGCGAATACATGTGGAACTACGACGGTTTCGCCTCGGACAAACGCTACTGCGAATACTTCTCCTACCACATCTGCGGCATCGAGAACAGCAGCGGACTCATAGCGGACGGCATGTGGTACGGCGGCCGCGACCACTGGTACAAGATGGTCGAGAGCAAGGATCTGCGCGTCGCGGAAGGTATCCGCCACCGCTGGCAGCGCACGTGGGACCTCACCTTCGCGCAGTACTATCCCAATACGCAGGAGTGGAACCGGAAGGTCGAGAACAAGGAGCCGCCCTTCGACGACGGGCTCTCGTATGCCTGCCCGCAGTTCGACACCTACTATCTGGCCTATCCGACCAAGTATGCGGACCGCACCGACCGCACCGTGCAGGAGGGCGATTCGTTCTGGCCGCTGCTCCGCTATGCCGACGTGGTGCTGATCTACGCCGAGGCGTATGCCGAGGCCGTGGGTACGACGGACGGCAAGGCGCTCGCGGCGCTCAACGACGTGCGCAACCGCAGCGGAGCGACGCCCCGCGAGCTCGGCGGACAGGGCGGTATCGGCGACCTCGTCGACTTCCGGTCGAGCGTGCTTGAGGAGCGTGCCATAGAGTTCCTGTGCGAAGGCGACCGGCGCTGGGACCTCATCCGCTGGGGCATCTATGTCGATGTGATGAATGCCATCGGCGGCAACGACGAGATCGGCATCTACAAGGGCCGTCAGCAGAAGCACACGCTCTTCCCGATTCCGTCGAGCGAGATGGACGCCAACGCTTCGATCACGGAGAACAACCCCGGGTGGAACTAATCGGTCGAACCCCGAAAAATAACTTGTAGAACTATGAAATTCACATCATTCAAATATGCGGTCGCCGCCCTGACGGCCGCCCTTGCGCTCGGAGCCTGCAACGACGTGGTGGACATGAACGACGGCTGGGACGACGATCTGGTGTCGGACGGCGCACCCTCGATCCGTAAAATCACGACCTCGGCCGACACCGCGACGGTGATCTCCGTGGCGGCGCTCGACCAGTCGATCGCCGTGTTCGGCGACAACCTCACCGATTTGGAATCGGTGGCGATCAACGACCTCGAACTCGATCTGAAGGAGGTCTTCGCCAAGCGCCATCGGCTCGAACTGATCGTGCCGCGCAAGCTCCCGGGAACCGTAACCAACACGCTGCGGATCGTAACGCGCCGCGGCGAAGTGTCCGCACCGCTCGAAGTAACGCTTCCGGAGCTGAAGATCGACGGTTTCGAGAACGATTTCGCCGCCGACTGCGACACGGTGCGGGTCATGGGCCGCGAGTTCGACCTCTACGGAATCGACACGGTCAACGCCACGCTCTCGTTCAACGGACAGCCCGTCGACATGATTGCCGGCGATGCCGGGTCGTTCAGCATCCGCATTCCGGAAGGTACGCCGACGGATGCCGCGTCGTATCTGACCATCGAGACGCCCGAGTTGGCGACGCCCGTCGAGGTGCCGTTCCGCGAGCCGGGCATTCCGATCCTCACCAACGACGACCGCACGTGGGGCGACGGCTGGTGGCCCACGGGCATCACCGAGGTGAAGGAGGATACCGAGCCGGCGGCTCCGATGTTCCGCTGGATCGTCTGGATCAAGAAGAATTTCGCCGGCACGTGGGGGTACGAGAACGTGATGATCACCCACTTCTGGCTCGACGACACGGCGGCCGATCTGGTGGCCAATCCCGACGATTGGTGCGTGAAGATGGAGATCCTCAATCCGGCCGGTACGCCGCTGGCGCGTTACGTCCGCCTCGGCATCGCCGAGAGCGAGGCGGTCGACAAACTCTTCATGTGGGACCCCGCCAGCTCGAACGACGGCGTGGCGCTCAACACGATGGGCGAGTGGCGGACCGTCTCGTTCGAGGTGGCCGATCTTTTCCCCGCGCTCGCGGAGGGCGACAAGACGTCGCTCAAGATCGCCGAGGAGCCCTATGTCAATAAGGACGAACGGTTGAATTTCAAGGTGGCCATGCAGCGCGAGGAGGCGGGCGACGTGGAGTTCTATTTCTGGAACCTGCGCTTCGTGAAGAAGATCGCCGTGAAATGACCGGAACGGGCGCGGGCGGCGCGGGGCGGGTACCGCACCGGCCCGTTTCCGCCGTTTGGAAGCCGCCGCACCTCGGGATTCCCTGCCGAAACACACACACTTATACAGGATAAGAATTCGATATGACAGAAACTTTGTTCCAAGACCGTTTCCGTGCGGTCTGCGAGGAGCACGACCGGCTCCTTGTCCGCAAAAACACGCCTTTGCTGCCCGGGAACGGCATCTATGAGCGTTACGAATATCCGGTGCTGACGCGCCTGCATACGCCCGTCGAGTGGCGCTACGACCTTTCGCCCGAGCGCAATCCCTACTTCATGGAGCGCTTCGGGATCAACGGGACGTTCAATGCCGGAGCCATCCGCCACGACGGCAAATACCTGCTCGTGGTGCGTGTCGAGGGCAACGACCGCAAGTCGTTCTTCGCCGTGGCCGAAAGCTCCAGCGGCGTGGACCGCTTCCGTTTCCGCGACTATCCGGTACGCATGCCCGAAACCGAAGAACCCGATACGAACGTCTACGACATGCGCCTCACGGCCCACGAGGACGGCTGGATCTACGGCATCTTCTGCACCGAACGCAAGGACCTCTCGGCACCCCGCGATCTGTCGGCCGCCGTAGCCGCCGCGGGCATCGCCCGCACGCGCGATTTCGAGACGTGGGAGCGCCTGTCCGACCTGAAGTGTTCGGGGCAGCAGCGCAACGTGGTGCTTCATCCCGAGTTCGTGGAGGGAAAATACGCGCTCTACACCCGTCCGCAGGACGGCTTCATCGACGCCGGCAGCGGCGGTGGCATCGGCTGGGCTCTGGTGGACGACATGACCCGCGCCGAGGTGCGCGACGAGCGGATCATCAACATGCGCCGTTATCATACGATCAAGGAGTGCAAGAACGGCGAGGGCCCCCATCCGATCAAGACGCCCCGCGGCTGGCTCCATATGGCCCACGGCGTGAGGATGTGCGCCGCCGGACTGCGCTATGTGCTCTACCTCTACGTAACGGCGCTCGACGACCCTTCGCGCGTCGTCGCCGAGCCGGCCGGACACTTCATGGCCCCCGTGGGCGGCGAACGCACGGGCGACGTGCCGAACGTGCTCTTCTGCAACGGCTGGATCGCCGATCCCGACGGCACGGTCTACATCTACTACGCCTCGTGCGATACGCGGCTGCACGTGGCCGTCTCGTCGGTGGACCGTCTGCTCGACTATTGTTTCAACACTGCGCCCGACGGATACCGCAGCGCCGCCTCGGTCGGCGTACTCTGCGATCTGATCGACCGCAACAAACCTTTCATCCGATAATGTTTTTATGAAACGATTGCTTACGATCGCCGCGGGAGGCGCCCTTCTGGCGGGTTGTGCCGGCGGCGCGAAAACGCCCGCCCCGACGGACGGGGCGGCGACGGCGAAGACCTGCGCGTTGTACGGGCGGCTTTTCGATCTGTCCGCGCGCGGGGTGATGGTCGGCCATCAGGACGACCTCGCCTACGGATACCAGCGCCGCGAATACGGTTTTTCGGACGTGTACGACTGCACGGGCGACTATCCCGCCGTTACGGGCTGGGAGATCGGCCGCGTCGAACTCGGAACCGCATACAGTCTGGACTCGGTACGCTTCGACGACATCCGCCGCGGGATTGCCGAGGTAGATGCGCGCGGCGGCATTTCGACCGTCAGCTGGCATGCCGACAATATCCTCACGGGCGGTTCGACGTGGGACTGCGGCGCGCGCGTCGTGGCGGAGCTCCTGCCCGGAGGCGCGGCGCACGAAGAATGGCTCGGCCGGCTCGACCGCGTGGCCGATTTCCTCGGCTCGCTCCGGGATGCGGAGGGGCGGCCTATCCCCGTCGTGCTGCGGCTCTACCACGAGCAGACCGCTTCGTGGTTCTGGTGGGGCGCCGAGTGGTGCTCGCCCGAGGAGTACAAGGCCCTGTGGCGCATGACGGTGGAGCATCTGCGCGGCGTGCGCGGAGTGCACAACGTGCTCTACGCCTACTCGCCGACCGACGTGGCCGACGAGGCCGCCTATCTGGAGCGCTATCCGGGCGACGAGTGGGTCGATGTCGTCGGTTTCGACCTCTACCTTTTCGGCAGCGGCGAGGCGGCCGCCGCACGCTACACGGAGCGCATGCGCCGCAATCTGTCGATCGTAACCGCCTATGCCGCCCGTGCGGGCAAGGTGGCGGTGATGGCCGAGACGGGAGCCGAGGGGCTCGCCGCGGAGCGCTACTTCTCACGCATCGTCGCGCCGCTGACGGAGGAATATCCCGTGGCATGGATCCTCTTCTGGCGCAACGCTTGGGAGCCCGACAAACCCGGCCACTTCTACGTGCCCTACAAGGGCCACCCGTCGCAGGCGGATTTCGAAGCGTGGATCGCTTCCGAACGAATTTTGATGAACAGAGACATCCGATGAAAAAACTCATTACACTGTGTGCGGCCGTTCTTGCGATGTGCGGGGCGGTGCACGCTCAGAAAACCGCGACCGTGAAGTCGCCCGGCGGCCGCATCCGCATGACGGTGCGTCTGACCGGGGAGGACTTTCCGACTTACGACATCTCTTACGGAGGAATGCCGCTTATCGAGGGGGCCCGTCTGGGCTTCGAGTTCGACAGCGGGACCTTCGGCCGCGGCCTCCGCGCGGGCCGCATCGTCCGCCGCCGCGGCGTGGAGCGCTACGACCTCCTCGCCGGCAAGAGCTCGCATGTGGAGGATCCCTACAACGAGGCGCGGATCCCGCTTCTCGAACGCGAGGCGCCGCATCGCCGGGTCGACCTCGTGGTGCGCGTGTTCGACGACGGCGCGGCTTTCCGCTACGAGTTTCCCGAGCAGGAGGGATGGAAATCCTATGTCATGTACGACGAGCTGACCGCGTTCGACCCTGCCGGCGACCCCGAAGTGTTGTCGATGTATCTGGACTCCTACACCACCTCGCACGAAGGGTTCTATGCGCAGAGGCCGTGCAGTGCGCTCGACGAGGGCAAGCTCATCGAGATGCCCGCCCTGTTCCGGTACGACGGAGGCGTCTGCATGGCTCTCACCGAAGCCGCCGTGCGGGATTATGCGGGCATGTACCTGATGCGCGAGGAGGGGGCCCTGCGGGGCAAGCTCTCGCCGCTGCCGGGGCAGCAGCGAGAGAAGGTGCGGGCCGAGCTGCCGCACCGCACGCCGTGGCGCGTGGCGATGATCGGACCGGATGCCGGCACGCTCATCGCATCGAACATCCTCACGAGTCTGAACGATCCGTGCGCCGTGGCCGACACCTCGTGGATCCGGCCCGGCAAGACCACCTTTTCGTGGTGGAACGGCTGCGCGGTGCCCGACACGACCTTCCTTGCGGGCAGCAACTTCATGACCAACAAGTACTACATCGACTTCGCCGCCCGCAGCGGGATCGAATACCACTCGATCTACGGCTATGCCGAGCAGCCGTGGTACACGGACGGGAACATGAGCTTCGAGTTCCCCTCGCCGACGGCCGACGTAACGCGCCCCGTGAAGTCGCTCGACATGCAGGCCGTCTGCGACTACGCCGCTTCGCAGGGGGTGGGCATCCACCTGTGGGTCAACTGGAAGCCGCTCTATGCGCGGATCGACGAGGCGTTCGACCTCTTCGAACGGTGGGGCGTGCGGGGCATGATGGTCGACTTCATGGACCGCGACGATCAGGAGATGATCCGCATCCAAGAGGAGATCCTGCGCAAGGCCGCGGAGCACAAGCTCTTCGTGCAGTTCCACGGATCGTCGAAACCCTCGGGGCTCAACCGCACCTATCCCAACGAATTCACCCGCGAGGGGACGCGCAACTACGAGTGCTACAAGTGGTCGAAGGACGTGGGGCCGCGGCTCGACATCTCGATCCCCTTCACGCGTCTGCTGGCGGGTGCCACGGACTACCACCTCGGAGGTTTCCGCGCCGTGCCGGAGGACCGGTTCCGGATCCGCTATTCGAATCCGTGGGTAACGGGCACGCGCTGCCACATGCTCGGTATGTACGTGGTGCTGGAGAGCTATCTGGGCATGGTGTGCGATGCGCCGGCGGCCTACGAGGGGCAGGCCGGATTCGAGTTCGTGCGCGCGGTGCCTACCGTCTGGGACCGGACGGTGGTGCCGGCCGCCGCTGTCGGCGAGTATGTCTGCGTGGCGCGCCGCTCGGGCGCGGCGTGGTGGCTCGGAGCGATCAACGGCTGCGAGGAGCGCGAGATCGCGTTCGACGCCGATTTCCTCGGCGAGGGCGTCTATAGGGCCGAGATCTACACCGACGATCCCGATGCCGCAGACGATCCGAACCGGCTCCTGAAACGCACCGAAACGCTTCGCCGCGGCGACCGCATCGTCTTGCGGATGGCTGCGGGCGGCGGCGCCGCGATACGCTTCGTTCCCCAAGAGAATTAACCGATAAAAAGTGCTGAAAATGAACCTGAAAAAGATTTTGACGGTCCTCCTGCTCCTCTCGGCGGCGTGGACCGAAGCCAAGGAGTACCGCCGTGCGGGAAACGCCGTGTCGTTCCGCAAGGCGCGCATCGAGGTGCTTTCGCCCACGATGTTCTCCGTCCGCGAAGGCGACGGCTACCGTTTCGCGCCCGTGCGGACCGACCTCGGCGTGGTGGCGCTGCCGTCCGCTCCGGTGGAGTACACCGTGGCGCAGACCGGCGGCGTGTTCCGCATTGCGACCGACCGCATGACCGTGGTCTACGATCCCTCGCTGCCGCTGGCGGAAGGCGGCGTGCGCGTGGAGCCGGCGGACGGCTCGCTGCCCGTCGTGGCGCGGCTCGATGCGGAGGACGGAGCCAATCTGGGCGGCGTGGTCGGAGCGCTCGACAACTGCGACGGTCCCAGATGCCATGCCGAGCAGAACGACATCACCTCGAAGTGGGAGTACCGCCGCATACCGATGGACGGTATTCTGAGCCGACGCGGCTACACGGTGCTCAAACACACGCCCGACGCGCTGAATCTCTATCGTGCGGGCGAGGCATTCGACGAACTCTACGTGATGTGCTACGGCGAGGACTATCGCACGGCGTTCGCCGACTTCTATGCCGTGGCCGGTCCGATCCCGATGTATCCCAAGTGGTCGCTCGGCCTGATCTGGAGCCGCTGGAAGGATTACGATGACGAGGATTACAAGCGGATCGTCGCCCGTTTCCGCGAGGAGCGCATTCCGCTCGACGCCGTGATCCTCGACATGTGCTGGCACGTCGACCACTGGTACGGCTACAAATACGATACGGTGAACTTCCCCGACATGCGCGCTTTCCAGCGCTGGTGCGACGAGCAGCACGTGAAGACCGGTTTCAACCACCACTCGGGCTGCATCTACAAGGACGATCCCAAGGTGCGCGAATTCTGCCGCCGTGCGGGGCTCGACTACGAGCGGTCGATCGTGGCCGGTCCGTCGTTCGAACCGGAGATCTGCGTCGTGCAGTACGACACGCGCAACGAACGCCACTTCAAGGCTTTCTACGACCTCTACCTCGCGGACATGATCGCCGACGGCTTCGATTTCCACTGGGTCGACGGTGCCAATTCGATCTACTCGTCCGAACTCTACCGGAAATACCTTTCGGAGGGGACGGGCCGGCGTCCGCTGGTGCTCAACCGCCTGCACAGCTACACGCTTTGCAACCACCGCTATCCCGCCGGATTCTCGGGCGACACCTACGCCACGTGGGCCACGATGCGCTATACGCTCGAAGCGACGATCAAGGGGGCCAACAACGGCGTCAACTGGTCGCACGACATCGGCGGCTACATGCCGCAGGGTGCCGACGGTTATATCCCCGACGGGGAGATGTTCGCCCGCTGGACGCAGCTCGGCGCGGTCTCGCCTCTCATGCGTTTCCATGCCAAGAAGGACGTGTTCTGGTTCCCGGCCAAGAGTTGTCCCGACGGCTGGGACGGCGGCTCGCGTCTGCCGTGGGAGTGGGGGCCGACCGTGGAGGAGTCGCTCCGCCGTTCGGTGCGTCTGCGTGCGGCGCTCAACCCCTATATCTATACGATGATGCGTCGTGCGCACGACACGGGCGTAACGCTCTGCCGCGGTCTTTATATCGACTATCCGGGTGCCGACGAGTCGTATCGTTACGACGAATTCCTTTTCGGCGACGCGATGCTCGCGGCGCCGGCGATGCGTCCTTCGGGCGACGGACAGCACGGACTGACCGAGCGTTCGCTCTGGCTGCCCGAGGGGTTGTGGTACGACTATTTCACCGCCGAATCCGTGGCGGGCGGCCGCGAGATCTCGCGCGTGTCGGACATCTGCACCTTTCCGCTCTACGTCAAGGCGGGCGCGCTGATCCCGATGGCGGTTCCGGCCGATTGCGTGAGCGCCCCGCTCGAAACGCTCGTGCTGCGGGCCTATGCTCCCGCCGCGGCGTGCCATACGGAGTTCGACCTCTACGAGGACGAAGGCGAGAACTTCGACTACGAGCGAGGGGCCTGCCGCCGGACGCTGCTCGTCTACGACGGCACGGCCGACGGCCCGCAGCGCTTCACGGTCGAGGCTCCCCGAGGCAGCTATCCCGAGGCTGTGGCGGAGCGCACCTATCGCGTGGAGCTGGTCGGCGCGCCCGAACCTGCGTCGGTAACGGTGAACGGTGCGGCGTGCGGCGACTGGACATGGCGGGATGGCGTGCTGACGGCCGAGTGCGGCACGTTCCCCGTCGCTGAAAAAGTAACGATCGAAATCCGTCGAGACCATGAGAACTCGTAAAATCCGCCTCCTCGCAGGGCTGCTCGCCGCCGTGCTGCTGTGCGGAGGCTGCGGCGGCCGCCCCACGGGCATCTACGACGTGCGGGACTTCGGTGCGGTCGGCGACGGCCGGAGCCTCACGACGAAACATCTGCAGGCGGCCATCGACCGTTGTGCCGGGGAGGGCGGCGGCGTGGTGCTCGTTCCGAAGGGCGACTACCTCACCGGGACGCTCAACCTGCGTTCGCGGGTCGAGTTCCGATTCGAGCAGGGGGCGCGGCTCGTGGCCACGACCGATCTGACCCAGTATCAGAAGCACAACGACGAGCTGGCCGGCGTCTTCTATACGGAGGATGCCGACCGGGTCTCGATCACGGGGCCGGGCGTCGTCTTCGGGCAGGGCATGGAGTTCATGCATGCCGACAGCGCCAAGGTGATCGCCGGACCTGCGCTGGATCATGTGCGGCAGGGCGCGGGGCTGCGCGCGGTCGCGGACGGCGGCGTCGGCGACGGACCGCTCCATCCGAAGGAGCGCTTCCACCAGATGATCGTCTTCTCGAACTGCACGAACGTCGAACTGCGCGACTTCACCTGCATCGATTCGCCCTACTGGTGTTTCCTGCTGGTTCACTGCGACCGCGCGGAGGTGCATAACCTCAAGATCGACAACAACCTTCTGATCCCCAACAGCGACGGGTTGGACATCATCTCGTCGAGCAACGTGAATGTCTCGGACTGCTACATCTCGTGCGGCGACGACGCCGTGGTGCTCGCGGGCTACGACTGGCACTTCGGCGATCCGGGGTTCAAGCGGATCGCCCGTCCGTCGCGCAACATCAACCTTTCGAACTGCATCCTGCGGTCGCGTTCGAGCGCCATCCGCATCGGCGGCTGGGATCAGAACCCCATGTCGGACTACAACTTCTCGAACATCACGATCTTCGACTCGAACTGCGGCATCGGCATCTGCATCCGCGACTATGCGGGCGTCGAGAACCTCAATTTCACGAACGTCAACATCCGCACGCGCCTGCATACGGGCGACTGGTGGGGCCATGGCGAGCCGATCAAGATCACGGCGATCCGCGGCCGCGAGAGCGTGCCGGGAGCCATCCGCAACGTGCGATTCACGAACGTCGCGTGCGACGGCGAGAACTCCGTAACGGTCTATGCCGCACCGGAGTGCACGGTCGAGAACATCGTCTTCTCGAACTTCGACTTCCGGATGCGCCAGAGCGCGCTCGACGCCGTGGCGGGCGGCAATTTCGATTTCCGTCCGACGGTCGTCGGGGAGAAGGAGTTCTTCGCGTCGGATACGCCGGTCGTCTACCTCGAAAACGTGCGCAACGTGCGTTTTGCGGGCGGCACGATCGGGTGGGAGGGCCCGATCGGGAGATCCTACTTCACGGCACCTGTCGAAGCGGCCGGCGTGCACGGCCTGACACTCGCCGAGGTGCTGGCCGAGCCTTCGCCGGCCGATCCGGCCGGACGGCTTCTCGTGGCCGACGGATGCACAAAGGTGCGCAACGACATGAAACGCCGATAGACCGGCGGAGCCGCCGCGCCGCTTCGGCGGGTGCCGGCGGTCCGCTGTCGGCCGGGGTCCGCCGAAACGACGGACCCGGCCCGACCGGCTAACGAACGACAAATCCGATGAAAAAGATTCTCATTCTGCTTTTCGCCGCACTGGCTGCGGCATCGTGCTCCCCGAAGGCGGAGTTCGTAACCGTCGAAGACGGACGGTTCCTGCTCGGCGGCAAGCCCTACCGTTACGTGGGGGCCAACTTTTGGTACGGAGCCATCCTCGGCTCGGAGGGACCGGGCGGCGACCGCGCGCGCCTGAACCGCGAACTCGACTTCCTGAAGGAACACGGCATCACCAATCTGCGCGTGCTGGTGGGCGGCGACGGTCCCGACAATGTGCCTTCGCGCATCGAACCCACGCTCCAGAAGGCTCCGGGCGTCTACGACGACGCGCTCCTCGAAGGGCTCGACTACCTGCTCGTCGAGATGGGGCGCCGGGGAATGCACGCCGTGCTCTACTTCAACAATTCGTGGGAGTGGTCGGGCGGCTACTCGCAGTACCTCGAATGGGCCGGAGCGGGCGAGGCGCCGATCCCGGCCGTCGACGGCTGGAACGCCTTCACCGAGTATGTGGGGCAGTATGCCGGCAACCGGGAGGCGCAGCTCATCTTTACGGACCATCTGCGCCGGATCGTAACGCGCGAGAATTCGCTCACGGGCCGCCGCTATGCCGACGATCCGACCGTCATGGCGTGGCAGATCGGCAACGAACCGCGCGCTTTCGGCGATGCGAACAAGGAGGCTTTCCGCTGCTGGATGTCGGAGGCGGCTGCGCTCGTCAAAAGCCTCGATCCGAATCACTTGGTTTCGACCGGCAGCGAGGGCCGGGCCGGATGCGAGGGCGATCTGGAGCTGTTCGAGCGGCTGCATGCCGACCCCAATTTCGATTACATGACCATCCACGTCTGGCCGCTCAACTGGGGTTGGGTAACGCCCGAGACGCTCGCCGAACGTCTGGACGTGGCGATCGGCAACACACGGGCCTACATCGACGAACATCTGGCCGTGGCGGAGCGTTACGGCAAGCCCGTGGTGCTGGAGGAGTTCGGATTCCCGCGCGACGGATTCGCCTTCGAGCCGGGGTCGCCGACGACCTGCCGCGACCGCTATTACGAGGCCGTCTTCTCCTGCATCGACGAGAACCGGCAGCACGGGGGACTCTTCGCGGGCTGCAACTTCTGGGGCTGGGGCGGTTTCGCCCGCCCGGCGCACGAGTACTGGCAGGCGGGTGACGACTATACGGGCGACCCGGCGCAGGAGCAGCAGGGGCTCAACTCGGTCTTCGCGGCCGACGAATCGACGCTCGGCGTGATCGCGCGTTACGCGGAGCGGCTGGCCGAATAGCGACCGGCCGGGGCGCTGTACGACGGGGAGGTCCGCTTCGGGGCAGGCGGGCCTCTTCATCGTGCCGGCACGGGCGAAATAGCGGAAATAGTTGCGCGGATGCGGAATTTTGTCTAATTTAGGAAGGTCAATCAACGATGCGAGAGATGACGGCATTCAAGAGCAATGTGCTGCATGAGATCACGCCCCTTTCCGAGGGCGACTGCATCTATGTGATCGAGCGCAGGAAGAGCGAGTTCAACTATCCGATCCACACCCACCGCGAATTCGAGATCAACTACATCGAGAACGCCGCGGGCGCGCAGCGTGTCGTGGGCGATTCGATCGAGGAGATCGGCGACTACGAGCTGGTGCTCGTGGCGAACGCCAACCTCGAACACGGCTGGCAGAACCACAACCTGCGTTCGCACGACATCCGCGAGATCACGATCCAGTTCTCGGACGACTGGCTGTCGGATAAACTGCTGGACAAGAATCAGTTCTTGTCGATCAGCAGGATGCTCCGGCTGGGTGCGAAGGGCGTCGTGTTCCCTCTGTCGACGATCCTTCGGGTGCGGCCCCTGCTCAATGCCCTGACCTGCGAGCAGAAGGGCTTTTATCTGGTAATCACTTTTCTCTCGCTCCTCTACGAACTGTCGGTCTCGGGCGAGATCCGACCGCTGGCGAGCACCGCCTTCGCCCATGTGGACGACAACAGCCAGAGCCGCCGCATCCGGCTGGCGGACGCCTATCTGCAAAAGAACTTCGCCCGCGACATCACCCTGCGCGAGATGGCCGAGCTGGTCAACATGAGCGATGTGGCTTTCAGCCGTTTCTTCAGCCAGCATACGGGCAAGAGCTTCACGGACTATCTGATCGACATCCGCATCGGCAAGGTGGCCCGCATGCTGGTCGATACGAGCAAGACCATCGCCGAGATCTGCTACGAATGCGGCTACAACAACATGTCGAACTTCAACCGCATTTTCCGCCGCAAAAAGGGGTGTACGCCCCGCGAGTTCCGCGAGATGTACCGCAAGAAACAGGTGATCGTCTGACGGAGCTCTTCGGGCCCCTCTTGTCCGGGTGCCGACACCGATACCGGATGGCGGCGGCGATGCGGACGGTTTCTGCGAAGCCGGCCGACGTCCCGCCCCGTCCGGCGGTGCGGGCTGCCGGATCGACGTGCCGCTGCATGTCCCGCGGCGGAACGGCCGTACGGCAGGCGTCGCGGCCCGGCTCGTGCCGCAGAGGCGGCGGATGCGGATGAAAAGCGGGGAGGTTCCGATCGAAAAGGGACCTCCCCGCTTTGTCGCCGGATGCGGAGCCGTTACTCCGTCAGGTGGTAGTACATGCCCAGCCAGTCGTAGGGGCTGGCCGTGATGACGCGCGGATCGTCCAGAAACCGCAGGAAGTCCGCCGTGGCGGGGTGCCCTTTGTAGGGGGTGAAAAACCCCGTAACGCTGTTGCGCCAGAGGGCGACGTAGGCCAGCCGGATGGGGCGGGAGGGGTCGCCGTAGATGGATTCGAGCAGCCGGCCGGTGAACCACTCGGGGTCGTCGATGCCGGCTTGTCCCGTCTCGGAGAGAGCCGCTACCTTGCCGGTCGCGGCGGCGTAGTCGGAGATCACCTTCAGACGCAGGCGGGCGTGTTCGATGTCTTTCTCCTCGAAACGGTAGAGCCAGTAGTCGTCCATGGCCACGATGTCGACCCACTCGTCGCCCGGGTAGCGCTGGAGGTACTCCTCCGCCGTGGTGAAGTTGATGTCGGGCGAGAAGGCGTAGAGAAAGTTCCTCACGCCGCACGTGTCGCGCAGATAGCCGACCGTGAAGCGGTAGAGCTCCTTGAACTGTTCGGCGGTGCAGCAGTCGCGGCCCCACCAGAACCACGTGCCGTCGAACTCGTGCCACGGGCGGAAGATGACGGGGATCTGCTCGCCGTTCTTGCCGATGAGGGTGCGGTTGTAGGCCGCTATGCGGCCGAGCAGCTCCTTGAAGCGTTCGTGGAGTTCGCCGCCGGGCAGGAGCTTGGCCACGGCGTCGCCCGACATGTCGTAGAAGCTGCCGCCCGTCGCGGGGTTGAACAGATGCCAGCAGTAGGAGACGACGCCCCCTTCGTAGAAAGCCTGTGCCGTGAGCCGCCGGATCTTCTCGGCTTCGGGTTTCAGCCCGTCGGGACCGACGACGTCCATGAAGTCGAAGCTGTAGAAGGCGGGTTTCCTGCCCGAGATGCGTTCGATGTCGCTGCGGCCCGAGTCGTCGCACCAGCCGTAGCCCGAGGCCGTGGCATCCTGTGCGCCGAAGAGGAACCGGCCGCTCGCGGCGATCTTGTGCAGATTGGCATAGAGCGCCTTGGTGCGGTAGGTGGCGTCGGGATCGGCGAGGCGGTAGGGGTAGCGCATCGGTTCGGGCTCGGAGGTCAGCGAGTCGCGCACGACCCCTTCGGCGCGGTCGAGAATCCAGTAGCGTTCGCCGACCTGCACGTTTTCGAACCGCACGCCGCGGCAGTCGCGCAGCAGCACGTCGTACTGGCTTTCGCCGATCGAGACGTTTCTGAACGCGATGTCCTTCATCGGTTGTTCGGGCGTCCCGAGCACCTGTATGGGGTTGCCGTCGGCGTGGGCGATGCGGATGTTCTCGAAGCGGATGTTCTTCACTTCGAGCAGTTCGTCGGGCCGGTAGGTGTCGGGCCGGTAGCTCTGCACCCAATACCAGTTCGTTACGTTGATGCCCCAGCAGCCCGTGCGCTTCACCTCGATGTCGCGGAAGAGAATGTTCTCGACCGGCTCGGTGCCGAACGGACGGCTGCACACGTGGAAGCCGCGGTCGCTCTGCTCGACCACGCAGTCCGTGAAACGGACGTTGCGGACGCCGGCCGGCACTTCGGCACCGACGACCAGTCCGCCGCCGCGCAAGAAGCGGCAATGGCTGACGTAGATGTTCTCCGAGGGTTTGACGATCCTCTGCCCGTGTTCGTCGGTGTAGATCACCGATTTGACGGCGACATTGTCGTCCTGACCGTCGAGCACCGACTCCAGCAGGTAGCAGTCGGCCGACGAGTCGGGGTCCCAGCCGTCGGCATTGCTCAGTCCGTATCCGGCCGACAGCAGCCGGCAGCCGTAGGTGGTTACGCCGTTGCAGAGCAGCGGATGGACGTTCCACGTGCAGGGGTCGGCTATGGTGATGCCGTCGATCGCCACGTCGTCGCAGCGGATGATCGGCAGTCCGTGCGAGCGGGCCATGCGGCCGATGTTCTCGGTCTGCTGCACGGCGAGGAGGCTGCCCTGATTGTCGATCGTGCCGCCGCCCGTGATGCGGATGTTGCGGTAGCGCTCGCCGCGGAGACGCCCGATGTTCACGACGCTTGCGAAGACCTCTTTGACCCAACCCTCGTAGATGTTCTCGACCATCGGGAAGTGGGCGAGGTTGTCGACGGCGCGGAGCGTGGCGCCCGCTTCGATGCGGAGGGTGATGTCGTTCTTGCAGAGAAAGAGCGCTCCGGTGAGGTAGTCGCCGGCCGGAATGCGCACTTCGCCGTGGGGCGTGCAGGCGTCGATGGCCCGCTGAATCGCCTCGGTGTCGAGCGTGCGACCGTCGCCGCGGGCACCGAAGTCGCGCACGTCGAAGATTTCGGGGGCGGGAGCGGTCCGCAGCGTGAGGGTTTCGCCCGCCCACTCCTTGCCGGAGGCGTCGACGGCATCGACCCGCACGCGGTAGGTGGTCGAAGGCTTCAGACCGCTCAGACGCAGATTGTCGTGGTCGGTGGTGCCGGCCGTGCGTCCGTCGACGCGGACGACGTAGCGGATCATCCGTTCGTAGTCGTCGGGTTTCTCCCAGAAGACGACGGCTTCCGTGGCGGCCGTCGTGCCGGGAAGGATGCGGCTCCGGACCGGAGCCGCGGCATGCGCGCAGAGAAGCGTGCAGAGGGTTGTCAGAAGCGCTGTACAGTGTTTGAGCATGGGGTGTGTATGGATTTCGGGTGATACGTCGAACGAGTGCCGATGCAAAAATATAACGCCGTCTCCGGATTTCCTCGTCCGCGGCGGCGATTGGTTAAGATAGTATCACGAATGGTAAAATGAGTACGGATTTCCGGGCGGTGTTATTGCTGTCGGTGCCGCTGTCGTTATCGTTTTCACTGCCGCGGTAGCTTCGGGCGACGGCGTGGAACGGGGAGCGGACGCTCTGGGTTCGGACTCTTCGGAGCCGTGCGGGCCGTGTCCCTGCGACGACTCGCGGTGCTCGTCCGCTTTTCGAGGTCCGGCTCTTCCGGAGCGGTGCGGGCCGCAGCCTCCGGCGACGGGACCCGCCTTTTCCGCGGGCTTGTTCCGCAGTCTGCGATTTGCCTTTTGCCGCCGAAAGTCATAAACCTCCGTTTTTTCTTTCTTTGCGCCTTTTGCTCCGTCCGCAGATGCTCCGAAGGCAGCCGAATGCTCCCTCTTCCTTGTGGAATTAAAACGATGATGAACAGATGTTTACAGATAAAGGACCTCCGCTCGGGGGGCCTTCGTGTAAAGAATTCGCAGGTCGCGGGTTGCGGGCGATGTCGGGCGACGGCGCGGCTCAGGTGCGGGAGGATCGCGCGGCTTCGTTGTCCTTTTCGTCGGTGTCGTCGCCTTCCCAATCGAAAGCGGGGAACTCCGTGCGGTCGCCCAGACCGAAACGGGTGTAGGTGATCGGAAGTCCGCATGCGAGGAACTTCTGCTCGTAGGCCGTCTTGACCGAGAGTACTTCGTCGGCGAATCCCGTGCCGTAGATGTCGGGATTGGCCGCCTCGCAGGGCAGCTCGAAATGCGCGATCACCGCCTGCGTATAACGGTAGAGGTGTTGGGAATCGGTCTTCAGATGGATCGCACCGCCGGGTTTGAGCAGACGGGCGTATGCGGCGAGGAACGACGGGGCCGTGAGGCGTTTTTTCGCGCGCTTGGTGCGGAGCTGCGGATCGGGGAAGGTGATCCAGATCTCGTCCACCTCGCCCGGCGCGAAAAACGAGCCGATGAATTCGATGCGCGTGCGGACGAATCCTACGTTGCCCATCCGGCGCTCCGTGGCGGTCTTCGCGCCGCGCCACATGCGGGCGCCCTTGATATCGACGCCGATGTAGTTGCTGCGGGGGTCGCGCTCGGCGAGCGCCACGGTGTATTCGCCTTTGCCGCAGCCCAATTCGAGTACGATGGGACGGTCGTTGCGGAAGAAATCGCGCCGCCAATGGCCTTTGAGCGGGTGGTCGCGGCGGAATATCTCCTCGAACTCGGGTTGTATGAAACATTCGAACGTCAGGTTCTCGGCGAATCTGCGGAGTTTGTCTTTGCCCATGTCGTTTTCAGTCGTTTGATGCGGTTATGCTGAGGCCCGCGGCCTCGATCCCTGCCACGCTGCGGACGGGAGTGAACGTGAAGCGGTATGTGCCCGAATCGGCCAGCACGCTCCGGCGGCGGTAGGGTATTGCGACTTCGCGGCCGAGCGGAGCGGCCGCAGTGCCGCGCGGGATGCGGAGCGTGAAGGGTTCCTCGTAGGCGAGCGAATCGGGCGAGAGCACTCCGATGCGCAGCGTCAGCGTATCCTCGCGGAACCGTTCGTCGCAGCGGAGCACGACGGTCAGATCGCGCCGGGCGAGCGTGTCGGTATTGGGGACCGCGACCGCCGCCGCCCGGCGCCACCCCGACGGGTCCGTATCGGCGATATGAACCTCGTGCGGCGAAGCGCAGCCGGCCAACAGTCCGGCCGTTATGACCGCCCATGCACGCATCGGCTATTCGGTTTTCGGTGTCCCGTCGCCGTGTCCGTCGTTGCGGCCGCTGTTCCCGTTCTCGTGCGTCTCGCGCGCGGGGCGGCTGGCCGAGCGGTCGCCGGCGGCGGCGTTTCGCTCCGGGCGGTTCGATGCCCCGTCGCCGTTGCTGCGTCGGGTGCGGCCGCCGCTCGGGCGGGACGCACGATTCGCCGGATCGGACGTGCCGTCGCCCGGGCGGGATGCGCGGTTTCCCGCTGCACCCGTATTTTCCTGTGCCGCGCGTTCGCCGCCGTTCGTGCGCTCGCGGGACCTGCGGTTTTCGCTACCTTCTCTGCCGTTTTCGCGGGACGTGCGGTGTTCTCCGTTCGGATTTTCTCGTGCTGCATCGCTGCCGTTATTGCGTTCGGCGCCGTTGCCGCGTCCGGGCTTGGTGCGGCTGCTGCGGCGTTCGCCGCCTTCGCTGTTTTCGCGCGGAGTGCGGTCCGCAGTGTCGCCGCCGTTCGCGGCGTTGCGTGCCGCGATGCTCCCGGAAGCCTCGGCGGCCGCTCCGGAGCGTGCCGCGCGCTCGGCTGTTGCTTCGCCCGAGCTGCGGGGCGGACGTCTCTCGGCTCCCGGAGCGTTGTCGCGCTGCGGGCGGTTGCCTCCCTCGCCTTCGTTGCGTCGCCGGCGATTGTCCGCGCCTCCGCCGTTCTCGCGGGAGGGCCGTCCCTCCCGTGCAGCCTTGTCGTTGCTGCGGTCGGTGTCGCCGCTTCGCTGTTCGCGGCCGTTCTCTTTGCGGGATTGCGGTTTGCCCGGCTTCTCCTCCGCACGACGCCCCTGCTGCGGCTGCCCGCCGCCGTCGGCGTTCCGTCCCCTGCCGCGGCGGTTCTTGCTGCGGCGCTTGGCCTGATCGAAACGGGTGATGCTGTCCTCCTCCGAGCGGTAGGTCGGTTCGTCGGGAGCCTCCGGCAAGGCGCCGGCCTCTTGCAGCCGGTCAGGTTTTTTGCCGGCACGGTTCAGGGCGATGATCTCCTTCACGCGCGCGATGGGCAGCGTGACGGCGTTGGAGAGCGAATCCTTGCTGGTGCTGAAGGTCATCGTACCGGACAGAATGTCGTTCTTGACGGCGAAATACTCGCCGTCGAGCGTCTGCAACGGTTCGCGCAGGCGCGGGAACTCCTTGCGTGCGTCGGCGTAGGCGTCGTATTCGTACATCAGACAGCACTTCAGCTTCGAGCACTGTCCGGCGAGTTTCTGGGGGTTGAGCGAGAGGTCCTGCGTGCGTGCCGCGCCCGTGGTAACGCTCGTGAAACTCGAAATCCACGAGGCGCAGCACAGCTCGCGGCCGCAGGCGCCCAATCCGCCGATGCGGCCGGCCTCCTGACGGGCGCCGATCTGCTTCATCTCGATGCGGATGTGGAACCGCTCGGCGAAGACCTTGATCAGCTCGCGGAAATCGACCCGTTCGTCGGCGATGTAGTAGAAGATCGCCTTGATCTTGTCGCCCTGATACTCCACGTCGCCGATCTTCATGTTGAGGCCCATCTCCGCGGCGATCTGGCGGGCGTGGATCATCGTCTCCTGTTCGAGGGCGATGGCCTCCTGCCAGCGTTCGATGTCGTAGGGTTTGGCCTTGCGGTAGATCTTCTTGAATTCGCCGTTGAAAGGGTTGAATCCCGTGCGGCGCATCTGTTTGGCGACCAGATCGCCCGTGAGCGAGACGATGCCGATGTCGTGCCCGGGCGAGGCTTCGACCGCCACGATGTCGCCCCGTTTGAGCGGCAGGTCGTTGACGTTCTGGTAGAAGCCGCGGCGCGTGTTCTTGAACCGCACCTCGAAGATGTCGGTCGGGAAGTTGTCGGGGTAGCCTTCGAGCCACGGAGTTTCGTGCAGCTTGAAGCAGCCTTCGCGCAGATGGGCTTCGGGTTCGGTGGAGCAGCAGCCCTCGCAGAACGCGCATCCGCGTCCGATTTCGGGTTTGCAACACCCTTTATGGTGGTTGTTGGGATCGTTTGCGTCCATTGTCGATGCGATAATTTGCGTAAAGATAGGAAAAATTTCCGAAACGGCGGACCTATGCCGCCCTGAGTTTGCGCACCGTGCGGCGGATGCGCAGGATCATCAGCAGGGCGGCCATCGAGAGCCCGAACGAGAATCCGAGGTAAAGACCCTGCGGGCCCATGCCGAGCGTGAAGCCGAAGAGGTAGCCTACCGGAAGGTTCAGCAGCCAGTAGGAGATGAAGGCGATCGGCATGATGATCTTCACGTCCTGCAAACCGCGCAGGATGCCGACCGAGACGTTCTGGATGCCGTCCGAGAGTTGGTAGATGGCGGCGAAGGCCAAGAGGTTGCCCGCCACGGCGATCACGTCGGCATTGGTCGTGAAGAGCTGCGGAATCCAGTAGCGGCCCGTGAGGAAGACGGCGGCGGCGAAGGCGTTCCAAGCCAGTACGAGGTGATAGGACGCTTTGGCGGCCATCGTCAGTTCGCCCGTGTTGCGGGCGCCGTAACAGTGCGAGACGCGGATCGTGGTGGCCGCGCCGATCGACATGACGATCATGAAGGCGCAGTTGCCGATCGTCGTGGCGATCTGGTTGGCTCCGATGGCCACCTTGGCTTCGGCGCCGAACCAGCCCATCATGATGCCCGTACCGACGAAGGCCGAGGCTTCGAGAAACATCTGGAGCGAGATCGGCAGTCCCATGCGGAGCAGCCGGCGGACCGTCTCGCGCGAGAGGTTGCGCAGCGAGAATCCGTGCAGATAACCGCGGTAGCGTTCGCGGCTGCAAAAGTAGCCGATCATGAGGATCGGGGCGATGATGCGCGAGAGGAGCGTGCCCAGACCCGCGCCTTCGGCACCCATCTCGGGAAATCCGAGATGGCCGAAGATGAAGAGCGTGTTGAATCCGATGTTGGCCAGATTGGCCGCGATCGTTACGACCATCTCGACCTTCGTGTTGCCCACCCCTTCGAGGAACTGCTTGAAGGCGAAGAAGAGCATGATGAACGGCATGCTGTAGACCAGCATCCGGTAGTAGGGGATGGCCATGTCGACCACCTCGGCGGGCTGCCCGAGGTGATAGAGGAGCGGGATGGCGGCGTACTGCACGGCGGCGGCTCCGAAGCCGAGCAGCGTGTAGAACAGGACGGCGTTTTGGAGGTATCCCGAAGAGATCCGGCGGTCGCCCTGTGCGTAGAGTTCGCCGATGAGAGGCGTGAGGCCCAGCGCCACGCCGACGCAGGCGATGAAGAGGATGAAGAAGACCGCCCCGCCGAACGAGACGGCCGCCAGCGGCGTGGGATCGTCGCCTCCGTAGTGGCCGACCATCAGGTTGTCGGCCACCTGCGTGAGGATCTGTCCCACTTGGGTGAGCATGACGGGCAGCGCCAGCCGGAGGTTGGATTTGTATTGTTCCTTATAAGTCGAAAAACGGTACATCGCGTCTGTTTTTTGAGGGGCAAAGATACGAATAAGTCGGGCGCAAAAGCAAATTTATTTGCATTTTGCCGAGCGGGAGTATCTAAGACGCAAGTCAAAGAAACGAATAAATACCGGATGCGCCGTATGGGCCGTCCGGATTTTTTTCGACTGTCGCCGCGGACCTGTTTTTTTGCCGCTGCGACATTTCTGAGGAAAACCCCTTGTGCGTCGGGCACTTTCGCCTCCGACCGTCAGCGCTCGGGCAAAGTTGTTGCAGGGACATGGGGCGGAGCGTGAAACTTTTTATTACATTTGTGCGGCTTCCGCCTCCGGACGGAGCGTCATATTCTACCCGCAGCTGGTTGGCAAAAGTGGAATTTTCTACCGCACGGGCAAGGGAGAGTTCATGCTGCACACATTGGGCATGGACTCGACTTGTTCGTGCGATGGCCTTCCACTGCCCGCCGACCGGCAAGTCCGGGTCCATGTCCTTTTTCGGAAAAACATGATTCGCGCCTCTTTTTTTCGAAATATCTAATAAATTATTGTATATTTGTTGCGCCATCAGGTCGATTCCTGTGGCTATACGACTTACCCGTCGCTGGTTGGCAAAAGTGGAAAATTTGTTCGCACGGGTCTATGTACGGGTTACATGCTTCATGTAAGCATGGATAGACTTTGTACGTGCGAAGGCCTCCACTGCCTGCCAACCGACACTGTCGATTCCATGCTTACTTTTTTTGCATGGAGACGGCAGCCGAGGAACGTCCGATCCGAACGACATTGCCGGCCGCATCCCCATTTGGCCGGAGGAAAGGAGGTGCAGGCACGCGGGATTGTCGGAATCCCACCTATCCGGAGGCGTATGAGTCTGCATGCTCCTTTCCGTTTTTTTCTCTCTTGTCCGTCTTGTTTTCCGGTTTTCGTATCCCGGCCCGCCGGCGCGGAGGCTGCAGCCGTGGGGGCCGAAATGGGGAGGATGCTCGGTGCGGCGAGCGCGCTATGTACCGGGTATGACGCAATTCGCCTCGAAGTCGGAATACGGACGCAAAAGGGGCTGTCTGAAACGTTTCAGACAGCCCCTTTTTCATTCGTACTGCTATTCGGGAACTTTTCCGGATGCGCAATTCTCGGAGGATTGGGAAAACTTGTTGGACGGTCCCTTTTCGGCACCGTCGCGTGCGCAGCCTCCCGGCGGCCGCCGCCCGAAAACCGTGGGGCGGTCTGCGGCGGCGGGCGGGATGCGCCGGGAACGGCGTGCCCGCCGTGGGGCGCGTGAGTGCTCGGGGCATCCGGCCGGAGATCAGGCCACGCGCAGTTTTACGCCCTGCGCCTTGTCCGATTCGACGACCACCGTGCCGCCCGCGTGCAGCCGGCCTTCGATGATGAGCGCCGAGAGCGGTTCCTCCACGTTGTCGAGCAGCGTGCGTTTGAGCGAACGGACGCCGTAACGGGCCTCGTAGCCCATGGCCGCCAGCCGTTGCTTGGCCGCGTCGGTGATGCGCACGCGGTAGCCCAGCCGTTCGGTGCGGGCGAAGAAATCCTGCAATTCGAGTTCGATGATCCGCTCCACGTCCGTGAGCTCCAGCGTGCGGAAGACGACGATGTCGTCCACGCGGTTGAGGAACTCCGGCGCGAAGGTCTCTTCGAGCGCCTTGCGGTACTCGCACGAAGGGGTCGCTTCGACCGTCGCGCTCTTCGCCCCGGTGGAGTAGCCGACCTGCACCGACTTGCGGACCGCATTGCGCGACCCCACGTTCGAAGTCATGATGATGATCGTGTTGCGGAAATCGACGCGCCGGCCCGAACCGTCGGTCAGATGCCCCTCGTCGAAGATCTGGAGCATGGTGTTGAAAACGTCGGGATGCGCCTTCTCGATCTCGTCGAACAGCACCACGGCATAGGGCTGGCGCCGTACCGCTTCGGTGAGCTGTCCGCCCTCGCCGTAACCCACGTATCCCGGAGGCGAGCCGATCAGCCGCGCCACGTTGTGTTTCTCGCCGTATTCGCTCATGTCGATGCGGATCAGTCCGCGCCGCTCGTCGAAGAGCCACTTCGAGACCTCTTTCGCCAGCAGCGTCTTGCCCACGCCGGTCGGGCCGACGAAGAGGAAGACACCGATCGGACGCCGCTCGTCCTTGAGGCCGGCGCGCGAACGGCGGATCGAACGCGAGATGCGTTCTACGGCCTCCGCTTGGCCGACCACGCGGTGCATCAGATGGTCCTGAAGCCCTTGCAGGCGGCTCAGCTCCCCGTCGGAGATGCGCTCGGCCGGGATGCCCGTCATCGAGGTGATTACTTCGGCGATGTGCGCCTCCGTGATCGGCACGGGATGTTCGTCCATCGAGCGTTTCCACCGGGCGCGTCCTTCGCCCAACTTCGATTTGAGGGCGATTTCGCGCAGACGGGCTGCGGCGGCCTTCTCGTAGACCAGCGCTTCGACCGCCTCGCGGCGTTCGCGTTTGGCCGCTTCGAGCGTTGCGGCCGTTTCGCGCAGCTCCTGCGGCTCGCGTGCGGCCGACAGACGGGCGCGGGCGCCCGCTTCGTCCAGCACGTCGATCGCCTTATCGGGAAAGTAGCGGTCGGTGATGTAGCGGTCGGTCAGCGCCACGCAGGCCGCGAGCGCCTCCTCGCTGTAATGCACCTTGTGGTGATGTTCGTAGCGGGGCGCGATGTTGCGCAGGATATGAAGCGTCTCCTCGGGCGTGGTCGGCTCGACGAGCACCTTCTGGAACCGGCGTTCGAGGGCCGAGTCGCTCTCGATGTTTTCGCGGTACTCGTCGAGTGTCGTGGCGCCGATGGTCTGCAGTTCGCCGCGTGCGAGGGCCGGTTTGAGGATGTTGGCCGTGTCGAGGCTGCCCTGCGTGGAGCCGGCGCCGACGATGGTGTGTATCTCGTCGATGAAGATGATCGTGTCCTTGGCCTTGCGCAGCGTGTCGATGAGCTGCTGCATGCGCTCCTCGAACTCGCCGCGGAACTTGGTGCCGGCCACCAGCGACGAGACGTCGAGCGAGAAGATCGTCTTGCCCGCGATGGTGCAGGGCACGTCGCCCGAGGCGATGCGCAGCGCCAGCCCTTCGACGATGGCGCTCTTGCCCACGCCCGCCTCGCCGATGAGGATCGGGTTGTTCTTCTTGCGGCGCGAGAGGATCTGCACCACCCGCTCGATCTCCCGCTCGCGCCCCACCACGGGGTCGATGCGCCCTTCGCGGGCCATGCGGGTGAGGTTCGCGCCGAACTTTTCGAGCATTTGGGCCGAGGCGTCCTCCTGCGGACGGTTCGTTTCGTCGTAATCGAGCACGTGTACGTGTATGCGCGTCTGCGTTTCGTCGCCGGCGGTGATGAAGCGTTGCAGTTCCGCCGCGAGGATTTCGGGGGTTATGTGATACATTTCCAATATGCGCGACGCGGCCGTCGTGCGGTCGGAGGCGATCCGGATCAGGGCGTGGGCCGTGTAGATGCTCCGTACGGGGCCGCACGCGGCGATCAGTTCGTCGGCGAAGGCGCGGAAGAACGCTTCGGGATCGTGGGTCTGTTTGCCTGCGGCATCGAGCGTCTCGCGCTCCACGCGCAGGCGTATCTGATAAAGCTCCCAATCCTTCAGACGGGAGGAGAGTATCTGGCAGGCGAGAGACCCTTCTTCGCGAAGGATCTCCAGAAAGAGGAAGTCCTTGAGCGAATGGGTGGTGCCCGCCTTCGCAGTGTCGAATGCCGTGCGGGCGAGAATGCCCTCCAGCGTCTTTGAAATTTTAGTCATTTTTCAGCGTCGTCTTAATTGTTCGCAAGGATAACGGTGCCGGAGGATGCGATATTATGTTAATTTATCGGCGTAAAATGCCGATTCGGAACCTTCGGATGATTCCCAGCGGATTGTGGCGGGCAAAAAAATGTACTTTTCGGCGGCGGAAAAGTATTCCGAAACGTTCGAAGGACTGAGGGGGCGGGGAGGTTCGACGACGGTCCGAAACGGACGAACACGGACAAAAGGCCGGTGCGGCTGTCGTCCGGCGGTTCGCGGCAGGGCCCGCGGCGTGTGTCGGGGCGGGAATCAACGGTCGGGGCGGGGCCATTCGCCCACCTCCATGTCGCGCATGTCGGCGCCGTCGATCGTGAGACGAACGGCGGTGCGTACCTTGTGGAACCCGTAGCAGCCCGCGGCCCCCGGGTTGATGTGCAGCAGGTCGTGTACGGGGTCGTAGACGACTTTGAGGATGTGGGAGTGTCCCGCGACGAAGAGTTTGGGCCGCAGGGTTTCGATCTTTTGCAGCGCGCGCGGATCGTAGCGGCGCGGATAGCCTCCGATGTGGGTCATCAGCACGGGTACCTCCTCGCAGCGGAACGAGGCGAACTCGGGCCATGCGAGCCGCACGGCACCTCCGTCGATGTTGCCGTATACGGCCCGCAGCGGTTTGAAGCGGGCGATATGGTCTGCGAGCTCGGGCGAGCCGATGTCGCCGGCGTGCCAGATTTCGTCCACGTCGCGCAGGAATTCCTGCAGCGGAGCGTCGAAAGTGCCGTGGGTGTCGGAGAGGATGCCGATGCGTTTCATGAGCGGATGGGTTTTCGGACAAAGATACGAATAAGTCGGGCGCAAAAGCAAATCTATTTGCATTTTGCCGGGCGGAAATATCCGGGATGAAGTTAAAGGCGGCGGTAGGGCCGGCGATCCGTTTGATCCGGCCGGGGCGGACGTGCGCGGTTAGGGACGAACGGCGGACTGTCCTGCTGTTCTGCGGATCGGCCGGAAGCGGAACGGACCGTCCGTTCGCGGAGCGGGGCCGCCGGGTGTTACCGATATTTGTCTTTCCAGAGTTCGCGGATGCGTTCGGCGATTTTGAGTTCCTGTGCGTTGCTTTCGTTGGGCGTGTAGAATTTGGTGCCCGCGAGCGTCTCGGGCAGAAACTCCTGTTCGGCGAAGCCGCCCGCGTAATCGTGCGCATATTTGTAATCTTTGCCGTAGCCTTCGCGCTGCATGAGGCGGGTCGGTGCGTTGCGCAGGTGCAGCGGCACGGGACGGTTCGTCGTGTCGTGTTCGACGAGGGCGAGGGCCTTGTTGATGGCTGCGTAGGCCGAATTGCTCTTGGGGCTGGCGGCGAGGTAGATCGTCGTTTCGGCCAGCGGGATGCGCGCCTCGGGCATCCCGATCTTGTGGACCGTGTCGAAACAGGCGTTGGCCAGCAGCAGCGCATTGGGGTTGGCCAGACCGATGTCTTCCGCGGCGAGGATCACCAGCCGGCGGGCGATGAAGCGCGGTTCTTCGCCTCCGGCCAGCATCCGCGCCAGATAGTAGACGGCCGCGTTGGGATCGCTGCCGCGGACCGATTTGATGAAGGCCGAGATGACGTCGTAGTGCTGTTCGCCGTTTTTGTCGTAGAGGGCGATGTTCTGCTGGAGGCAGTCGGTAACGTAGCGGTCGGTGATCGTTACCTTGCCGTCGGAAGCGCCGATCACGATGTCGAGGATGTTGAGCAGCTTGCGGGCGTCGCCGCCCGCGAAGCGGAACAGGGCGCCGGTCTCGTGCACCTCGATCTCGCGGGACTTCAGCTCGGCGTCGGTCGTAAGGGCCCGGTCGAGAAGCGTTTCGAGGTCCGCGTCCTCCATCGGTTTGAGCACATAGACCTGACAGCGGCTCAGCAGCGGAGAGATCACCTCGAACGATGGGTTTTCGGTCGTGGCGCCGATCAGCGTGAAGACCCCCTGTTCGACGGCTCCCAGCAGAGAGTCCTGCTGCGACTTGTTGAAGCGGTGGATTTCGTCGATGAACAGAAAGGGCGGTTTGGCGTCGAAGAAGCGTTGTTTTTTGGCCGCTTCGATTACTTCGCGCACGTCTTTCACGCCCGACGTAACGGCCGAGAGCGTGAAGAAGGGGCGCTGGAGCTGCGTGGCGACGATCTTCGCGAGGGTGGTCTTGCCCACGCCCGGAGGGCCCCAGAGGATGAACGAGGGCACGTTGCCCGTTTCGAAGAATTTGCGGAATACGCCGTTCGGACCGACCAGATGCGACTGGCCGATGTATTGGTCGAGCGTTTTTGGGCGGAGGCGTTCTGCGAGCGGAGCGGACATAGGCATCGGAGTTATCGGGAGTCAAAGATACGAATAAGTCGAGCGCAAAAGCAAATTTATTTGATTTTGCCGAGCGGAAGTATCTAAGACGCAGTCAAAGGTACGAATAAGTCGGGTGCAAAAGCAAATGAATTCGGTTTTGCCGGGCGGAAGCATCTGAGACGCAACCGAAGGTCGAGATTTTCCCGCGGGTTTCCCGCGAACCGCAAAAATCATGCAGCTCCGTGCGCCGAAACCTTTTTTCGCTCCGGCCGGAGCGGGGCCGCTTCGCTGGCCCGAGTGCCGCGCCGAGGGAGACCGGGTGCTGCCGGGGCGGGAAAATGTGCCCCTCCCTTGCTGGGAGCCGTTTCCGATAAGCCGGAAGGTACGCCGAGCGGAGATCGGGCTCTGCCGGGGCGGACTTCATCCCTAAGCAGGACCCGTTTCCGCGAGACTGCATGCGACCGGATTCGGCCGAAGCGGGGACGCGGCGGCTAAAAAGCGAACCGTTCGGTCTTCATTTCGCCCAATTCGCGCAGGCGCGGAACGATGCGGAGAAAATGGGGAGCCTGCCGGTGAGCGTCGAGCGCCTCGGCATCGCGCCATGTTTCGCAAATCATCAGCACGTCGGCACGTGTGGCGCTTTCGAATAGATCGTAGGCCACGCATCCTGCGTCTCGGAGCGAAGCGGCGACCAGTTCGCGGGCCAGCCGGACGAATTCGTTGCGATGCTCGTCCGTCGTGCGGACGAAAACGTTGAGTCGGATCATGTCTTTATTCCTTATTTGATGGAGTGCGTTAGGGCGGCGATTGCCCTCGGGGGAGGGCGTGAGACGATGCCTTTCGATGCGGAAAGGCGTCGTTTCACGGTTCGCCTTCGTCGTGTTATTCGGGTTTCACCAGCGAGAGATGCAACTCGTCGAGCTGCGATCGGTCGATGGCCGACGGAGCGTCGAGCATCACGTCGCGGCCGGCGTTGTTCTTCGGAAAGGCGATGTAGTCGCGGATCGACTCCGCGCCGCCGAAGAGCGAGCACAGACGGTCGAACCCGAAGGCCAGACCGCCGTGGGGCGGGGCGCCGAACTTGAAGGCGTTCATCAGGAAGCCGAACTGCTCCTGCGCCCGTTCGGGCGTGAAGCCCAGCGCCTTGAAGATGCGGGCTTGGAGCGCGGCGTCGTGGATGCGGATCGAGCCTCCGCCGATCTCGGTGCCGTTGCAGACGAAGTCGTAGGCGTTGGCCCGCACGCGGCCCGGGTCGCTTTCGAGGTATTGCACGTCCTCGGGTTTGGGCGAGGTGAAGGGGTGGTGCATGGCGTAGAAGCGCTGCGTCTCGTCGTCCCACTCGAACATCGGGAAATCCACGATCCAGAGCGGCGCGAACCGCTTCGGGTCGCGCAGGCCGAGCTGCTGGGCCACTTCGAGGCGCAGGGCGCAGAGCTGCGCGAGCGCCTTGAACTTGGGGCCGCAGAGGACGAGGACCAGATCGCCGGCCCCGGCGCCGCAGCGGACGGCCATGGCGCGCACCTCGTCGGGCGTGTAGAACTTGTCGACGGAGGATTTGACGCTGCCGTCGGCTTCCATGCGGATCCAGACGAGCCCTTTGGCCCCCACCTGCGGGCGCTTCACGTAGTCGGTGAGGGCGTCGATCTGCTTGCGCGTATAGCAGGCGCAGCCCGGGGCGGCAAAGCCGACGACGTACTGCGCGTCGTCGAAGACGGAGAATCCGTGGCCGCGGGCGAGGTCCGTGAGGTCGGCGAACTCCATGCCGAAACGCAGGTCGGGCTTGTCCGAGCCGTACTTCTCCATCGCCTCGATCCACGGCATGCGACGCAGCGGTTCGGCGAATTCGATGCCCATCACTTCGCGGAACATGTGCTTGGCCCAGCGTTCGAAGATTTCGAGCACGTCCTCCTGCTCGACGAACGACATCTCGCAGTCGATCTGCGTGAACTCGGGCTGGCGGTCGGCGCGCAGATCCTCGTCGCGGAAGCAGCGCACGATCTGGAAATATCTGTCGTAACCGGCTACCATGAGCAGTTGCTTGAGCGTCTGCGGCGATTGGGGCAGGGCGTAGAACTGGTTGGGGTTCATGCGGCTCGGGACGACGAAGTCGCGCGCACCCTCGGGCGTGGACCCGACCAGATAGGGGGTTTCGATTTCGAGGAACCCTTCCGCGTCGAGGAAGCGGCGGATCTCCTGCGCCATCTTGTGCCGCAGGATCATGTTGCGCTGCAAAGGCGGACGCCGCAGGTCGAGGTAGCGGTATTTCATGCGCAGGTCGTCGCCGCCGTCGGAGACCTCCTCGATGGTGAAGGGCGGGGTCTGGGCCTCGTTGAGGACGACGATCCGCTCGGCCGCCACTTCGATGTCGCCCGTGGGCATCTTGGGATTTTTCGACGAACGTTCGACGACGCGGCCCGTAACCTGCACGACGTATTCGCGGCCCAGCGTCGCAGCCGTCTCGCGCACCTCGGCGGGCGAGTGCTCCTCGACGACCACCTGCGTGAGGCCGTAGCGGTCGCGCAGGTCGATGAAGGTCATGGCTCCGAGATTGCGCACCTTCTGCACCCAGCCGGCGAGGATGACGGTTTCGTTCACGTTTCCGGCTCTGAGGCAGCCGCATGTATGGGTTCTGTACATAATTGTTATAGCGGTTTGATTTTCGTTTTGTTTCGTAACTCGCAAAATTACGAAATAATTCGGGAATCCGTCGTCTCCGGCGCGGGTTTTTTATCGGGCGGTGCCGTTCCGAGCAGCCGGGGCGGAGGACGAACGGCCGTCCGCGGTGGCAAACGGATCGGAAAAGAGGCAAGTGCGGCGGCGGGACGATATCGAAAATTTCAATAATGAAGCGGCCGGAGGCGGCTTATTTTCGAAACGAAGCGTCGGAATGGTTCGTTTTTGTTTTGCGGGCCGGATTATTTTCTTAACTTGCAGAAGATTTCCACGCACATGAACGGAACCTGACAACATTGCAAACTTTTCTATGGAGAAAATAAGATCGCTGGCCGATCTGGAGCGGATCAAGGCGGCTGCGCTGCCCCGGATCGACCTGCGGGAGAGAAGCGACCGGAATTTCCCGGCGCAAACATGCGGGCGCGCATCGGGGACGCGGAAGATGCAAATACTGGTTTGCAGCGGCACGGGGTGCAACGCTTCGTCGAGCCGCACGATCGTCGAGCGGCTGCGCGAAGCGCTGCGCGCGGCCGGATTGGAGCGGGATGTAGAGGCGATTGCGACGGGTTGTTTCGGTTTCTGCGAGAAGGGGCCCGTCGTTAAGATCATTCCGGACAACACGTTCTACGTGCAGGTCGCACCCGAGGACGCGGCCGAGATCGTCGCCGAACATATCGTGGGGAGCCGCCGTGTGGAGCGGCTGCTCTACCGCGACCCCAAGGACGGCCGCCGCGTGAGCGACTCGAAGCATATGGATTTCTACAAGAAACAGCTTCGCGTGGCGCTGCGCAACTGCGGTTTCATCGACCCCGAGAACATCGACGAATACATCGCGCGCGACGGCTATGCCGCGCTGGCGCGCTGCCTGACGGAACGCACGCCCGACGATGTGATCGGCGAGATCGAGCGGTCGGGTCTTCGGGGCCGTGGCGGCGGCGGCTTCCCCACGGGGCTCAAATGGAAGCTGACGAGCCGCAGCCGCGCCGGCCGGAAATACGTGGTCTGCAATGCCGACGAGGGCGACCCGGGCGCGTTCATGGACCGTTCGATCATGGAGGGCGACCCCCACTCGATCATCGAGGCGATGGAGATCTGCGGGTACGGCATCGGAGCCGACGTGGGGCTGGTCTACATCCGTGCGGAGTATCCGCTGGCGGTCCGGCGCTTGAGGACGGCCATCGCGCAGGCCGAAGCCTGCGGACTGCTCGGCGAGCGCGTGTTCGGTACGGAGTTCAGCTTCCGCATCGAGATCCGCTACGGCGCCGGGGCCTTCGTCTGCGGCGAGGAGACGGCGCTGATCCGCTCGATGGAGGGCCGGCGCGGCGAGCCGACCATGAAGCCGCCCTTTCCGGCGGAGGCGGGCTATCTGGAGTGCCCGACGAACGTGAACAACGTGGAGACGCTGGCCAGCGTGCCGGTCATCATCACGCGCGGCGCCGAGTGGTTCGCGTCGATCGGCACCGAACGTTCGAAGGGCACGAAGGTCTTCGCGCTGGCGGGCAAGATCAACAACGTGGGGCTGATCGAGGTGCCGATGGGCACCACGCTGCGCGAGGTGATCTACGAAATCGGCGGCGGCATCAAGAACGGCAAGCGCTTCAAGGCCGTGCAGACGGGCGGCCCCTCGGGCGGCTGTCTCACGGAGAAGCACCTCGACACGCCGATCGACTTCGACAACCTCGTGGCCGCCGGTTCGATGATGGGCTCGGGCGGCATGATCGTCATGGACGAGGACGACTGCATGGTGGCCGTGGCGAAGTTCTACCTCGACTTCATCGTCGAGGAGTCGTGCGGCAAATGTACGCCCTGCCGCGTGGGCAACAAGCGCCTCAGCGAGATTCTGGAGAAGATCACCGCGGGCAAAGCCTCGATGGACGATCTGGAGCAGCTCCGCATCCTGAGCGGCGTCATCAAAGACACGGCCCTCTGCGGACTGGGGCAGACGTCGCCCAATCCCGTGATCTCGACGCTCGAACACTTCTACGACGAATACGTGGCCCACGTCGCGGACAAGTGTTGTCCGGCCAAGCGCTGCAAACCGCTGCTCACCTATTACATCAACCCCGAGATCTGCGTGGGCTGCACGGTCTGCTCGCGCAACTGCCCGGCGGATGCCGTCGTGGGCGAGCGCAAGAAACCCCACGTAATAAACCCGGCGCTCTGCGTGCGGTGCGGCACCTGCATCGAAAAGTGCCGTTTCAAAGCCATCGGAGTCAAATAACGAATATCACGGACCGACACACATGGAACAGAACGTAACGCTTCGGATAGACAAACATACCGTGCGCGTGCCTGCCGGGACGACCGTGCTCGACGCGGCCCGCAGCGTGGGCATAGACATCCCGACCCTGTGCCACATCGACTTGAAAGAGCTCTGCATCCGCAGTGCGCCCGCATCGTGCCGCGTGTGCGTGGTGGAGATCGAGGGGTTCAAAAAACTGATGCCCGCCTGCGTAACGAAATGCACGGAGGGGATGACGGTGCGCACGAGCACCGTGCGGGTGTTGAACGCCCGCCGGACGGTCGTGGAGCTGATCCTCTCCGACCACGCCAACGAATGCCTCGTCTGCCCCAAGTCGGGCAGCTGCGATTTGCAGAGCCTCGCCGTGCGGGTGAACGTGCGTCGGATCCCCTATGCCGGCGGAGCCTTTTCGGCGCAGAAACACGAAATGTCGCCTTCGATCGTGCGAGATATGAACAAATGCGTCTACTGCCGCCGCTGCGAGACGATGTGCAACGAGATACAGACCGTCGGTGCGCTGGCTGCCGTGAACCGCGGATTCGAATCGACCGTTGCGCCCGAAGGCGGGCGCAACCTCTCCGATTCGGAGTGCACCTATTGCGGGCAGTGCGTGGCGGTGTGCCCCGTGGGGGCGCTCACGGAGGCGGACCATACCGAGCGCCTGCTCGCCGATCTGGCCGATCCGCACAAGACGGTGATCGTGCAGACGGCGCCCGCCGTGCGTGCGGCGCTGGGTGAGGAGTTCGGGTTCGAGCCCGGGACGTCCGTAACGGGCCGTATGGCGGCCGCACTCCGACAGTTGGGCTTCGCCAAGGTTTTCGACACGGATTTCGCCGCCGACCTGACGGTCGTGGAGGAGAGCGCGGAGCTGCTTGACCGTCTCGTACGCTTCCTCGGCGGGGATAGGAGCGTGTGTCTGCCGATCCTCACGTCGTGCTGTCCGGCGTGGGTCAACTTCTTCGAACACCAGTTCCCCGATCTGCCGGGCTTCCCCTCCACGGCCCGTTCGCCGCAGCAGATGTTCGGTTCGGTGGCCAAGAACCTCTGGGCGCGGCAGGAGGGCATCCGCCGCGAGGAGCTCGTGGTGGTGTCGGTCATGCCTTGTCTGGCGAAAAAATACGAATGCATGCGTCCGGAGTTCGGCCTCGGCGGCGATCCCGACGTGAACTACTCGCTCACGACGCGCGAGCTGGCGCGGCTCATCCGGCGGGCCAACATCGACTTCGTCCGGCTGCCGGACGAGGAGTTCGACGCTCCGCTGGGCGCATCGACCGGTGCCGGCGTCATCTTCGGCGCTTCGGGCGGCGTGATGGAGGCCGCGCTCCGCACGGCTTACGAACTCCGTACGGGCCGGGAGCTGCAAAGGGTCGAGTTCGAGACCGTGCGCGGACTCGAAGGACTGAAGCGGGCGACGGTCGATCTGGACGGCTTCCGTCTGAAGATCGGCGTGGCGCACGGACTGGGCAATGCCCGCCGGCTGCTCGAAGAGATCCGCAGCGGCCGCAGCGAGTACCACGCCATCGAGATCATGGCCTGCCCGGGCGGCTGCATCGGCGGCGGCGGGCAGCCGTTCCACCACGGCCGCGGCGAAGTGCTCCGGGCCCGCATGGAGGCGCTCTACCGCGAGGATCGCGCGAAGGCTGTGCGCAAGTCGCACCGCAATCCCTCGGTCGTGCGGCTCTACGGGGAGTGGCTCGGCAAACCGCTGAGCGAGCGGGCCCGCCGGCTGCTCCATACCCGCTATTTCAACCGATCGGAATAAATTCCACAGCCATGAGCGGATACAAGATAGCATGCGATAAACTGAAGGAGCTCGACGCCATCTGCGAGGAGTTCGGCGACCGTCCGGGCGAACTCATCAACATCCTGCACAGAGCGCAGGATCGTTTCGGCTACCTGCCCGAGGAGGTGCAGCGGGTCATCGCCCGCAGGCTCGGCATCCCCGCGGCGAAGGTCTACGGCGTGGTAACGTTCTACTCGTTTTTCACGATGACTCCCAAGGGCGAGCATCCCGTTTCGGTCTGCATGGGGACGGCCTGCTACGTGCGCGGCGCCGAGAAGGTGCTCGACGAATTCCGGCGTCTGCTGAAGATCGACGTGGGGCAGACCACGGCCGACAACAAGTTCTCGCTGTCGAGTCTCCGCTGCGTCGGCGCCTGCGGCCTTGCGCCGGTGGTGATGATCGGCAAGAAGGTCTACGGACAGGTCGTGCCCGACGACGTGGAACGCATCCTGCGGGAGTTGGATGGCGATAGATGCTGACCCGTTTCATTGAGCCGGACGCGGAGCCGAACTCGTGCGGCTCTGTCGGGCTCTGTTGGGCGGGAAGACGGGGCGGAAAACGGAGCGCTCGTGCGGAGCCGGAGGAGCGGACTGCGGTCCGGCGGACGGGCTTTCGGACCGTCCGCCGGAAGCGTTGTGCCGCAGGGCGCGCTTCGCCCGGAATTCCGTCGGAGAGTGCGTATTGCCCCGGAATGTATTATTTTTGTGCGGATTTCGTGCGGACCGGATGCGGAACCGCACGGTGTGCGGCCGCTCCGGATGCCTCCCGATGCCGGAGGCGGGGCGTGATTGCACTGTTTTTGTTTGAACGGAAGACGATGATGGAACGGAACGAAGTAATCGACGAACGGTTCATGCGGCTGGCGCTGGCCGAGGCCCGCAAGGCGTTCGATGCGGGCGAGGTGCCCATCGGGGCCGTGGTCGTGTCAGGCGGCGCCGTCGTGGGACGCGGCCACAATCTGGTGGAGACGCTCTCCGATCCCACGGCGCATGCCGAGATGCAGGCCCTGACCGCCGCCGCAGCGACGCTCGGCGGCAAGTATCTGGCGGATTGCACGCTCTACGTAACGGTCGAGCCCTGCATCATGTGCGCCGGAGCGATCGGCTGGAGCCAGATCGGGCGGATCGTGTGGGGCGCCGACGATCCGAAGAAGGGTTACCGCCGCTATTCGGAGGCGGTGTTCCATCCGAAGGCGTCCGCTGCGGGCGGTGTTTTGCGGGCCGAATGCGAGGAGCTCATGCACAATTTTTTCGCGCAATTGCGCGTTTAGATTTTGGGGAAATCCGAAAAAACGTTACTTTTGTGTCCAATGTGCCTTTGCGGTGCATCCGAACCTGAAAAATTAAAGCGTAATAGGAAAAATGAAAAGACTTTTTGTATCCGCAATCGCGCTGTTTGCGACGCTTTCGCTCTCGGCGCAGGATTTCACGGCGCTGTACAACGAGGCGGCGACCGCTTACACGAGCAAGAATTTCGCGGCTGCGGCCGCCAGCTTCCAGAAGCTGATCGACGAGGGCACCGGTTCGCCCGAGGCCGCCGATCTGGTCGCAACGGCCAAGGCGACGCTCCCCAAATGCTACTTCCAGTTGGGCGGCATGGCTTTCAAGAGCCAGAATTTCGACGAGGCACTGGCCAATTTCGAAAAGTCGGCCGAACTGGCCGATCTGTACGGCGACTACACCCAGATGCAGAAGTCGAACACTTGGGTGGCCAACATCTATCAGGTGCAGGGCGGCGAAGCCTTCAACAGCAAGGATTATGCTGCGGCGGCCGAGATTTTCGCCAAAGGATACGCGGCCAATCCCCGCAATACGGATATGGCGCTCAATCTGGCGATGAGCTACTGCGAACTCGCCGTGGCGAACAACGACATGGCGCAGTATGAAAAGGGAATGGAGGTTTACGAGAACGTTGCCGCCATGAAGGGTCCCAAGTACGACGAGGATGCCGCGAAGGCCGTGGAGATGATGGCTCTCTACACCAACAACATGGTGGCCAAGATGCAGCAGGCGGGCGATACGGACGGCATCATCGCTATGGCCGATGCGCTGCTTGCGAAGAATCCGGTGAATCCCACGGCGCAGAAGGTCCGTCTGCAGGCCTATGCCGACAAGAAAGACTATGCGAAGGTGATCGAACTGGGCGAAGAGGCGGCCGCTGCTCAGACCAATGACGAGGATAAGGGATATGTATATCTTGCGTTGGGCGCTGCGTACAACGCCAAGGAGATGAAGCCGCAGGCCATCGCCGCATTCGAGAAGGTGGTCGCGGGACCTGCCGTGGAGCCTGCGAAGGCCGCGCTCGCCGAACTGAAAAAATAACCGGATCGGCCGCAGACAGTGAGAGGAGGGCTTCGGCCCTCTTTTTTTGTGCCGCGGCGTCCCGTCCCATGCTGTTCCGTGCGGATGCGCCGGCCGAAAAGGTCTCCGGCACCCCGGACTTTTGTGGGACGGGTCCGTAAAACGTCTGGACCCTTCCGGCCGCTTCCCGGCTCCGGAAGAGGCGGAACGGTCGGCTGCACGCCGTATTCGGGCGCGCAGCCTCTTGCGGCCCGTTTTTTGCTCGGGGATGGGTCCGGATGGGAGGTCGGACCCGAGATGACAGCCGCGGTTTATCCTTCGTCCGCTACATTGCGCTTTATGCGCTCCAGTCCGCTGCGCATGAGCGGGGTTTCCCCGAAGCATGACGCGAACTCCCCGCAGCTCATCGCGGTCCAAGCGTCGGCGTCCAGCGCCGTCGGATCGAAAAGGGGGTCGAATACCGGATTGGAGTGCATGGGCGCTTTTCGGTTGTAGGGACAGCAGCTCAGGCACTCGTCGCAGCCGAAAATCCAGCCGTGGAGGGCGATCGGAGCGGCGGGTTCCCGCTCGATGGTGTGGCAGGAGATGCAGCGTGCCGTGTCGATCGTGCGGGGTGCGACGATCGCACCTGTCGGACAACTGTCGATGCAGTTGCGGCAGCGGCCGCACCGCGATCCTTCGAAAGGAGGGTCGTAGGCGTCCGCTCGGTCCGTGAGGAGCAGTTCGCCCAGCAGCACGTAGGAGCCGTAGCGGGGCGTTACGAGCAACGACTGGCGGCCGATCCATCCCAGACCGGCTTCGACGGCGAGTTGTTTTTCCAGCACAGGCGCCGTGTCGCAGAACAGGCGTCCGCCGAGACGGGGGTATTCCGTACGCAGGGCGTCGAACAGCGTGCCGAGCATGCGTCTGATCGTCGTGTGGTAATCCTTCGTGCAGGCATAGGAGGCGATCTTCGTCCGGCACCCGTCGGGATAGCCCTCGCCGAACCGGTTTTTGTAGCTTACGGCGCAGACCACGGCCGTCTCGGCTCCTTCGACCAGACGGCGCGGATCGAACCGCTTGTCGAGGTTGCGTTCGAGGTAGCCCAGCGACGACTGATAGCCGCGTGCGAGCCAGTCGCGGAAGCGGGCTTCGCTGTCGGCGAAGTGGCGGCAGGAGGCCACGCCGCAGAGGTCGAAGCCCGCTTCCGCGGCGAATTTTTTGATAGCTTCGGTTCGGATCATGACAATAATTTGGTACAAAGGTAACGTTTTTATGGTGTATAATTCGTACCTTTGCCGCGACTCCGTTATTTCCGGATAGCGGATAATATTGGAAAACAATATGGCTATAGATACGCTTTACGAGCTCGTCCGGCACAGCGTCCGGATGTTCCCGAACAAGGTCGCATACGAGATGTGCGACGGCGAAAAGGTTACCTATGCCGAGGTCGGCGCGCGAATCGCCAAGGTGCAGGAAATGCTCGTTTCGGCCGGTCTGGAGCCCGGCGACAAAGTGGCGCTGCTCAGCAGCAATATGCCCAACTGGGGTGTTTCGTACTTCGCCGTTACGACGGCCGGCATGGTCGCCGTACCGATTCTGCCCGATTTTTCGGACGACGAGCTGGACCGGATCATCGCCCATTCCGAATGCAAGGCGCTGTTGGTGTCGGACCGCCTCTTCACCAAACTTTCGAAACGGACGGTCGAGTCGCTCAATGTCGTGATCCGCACCAAGAATCTCGGCATCATCTCGCAGAAGGTCTCCCGAACCGGCGGAACGCATGTGCCCGCGCCCGACGATCTGGCGGTCATCATCTACACGTCGGGCACCACTTCGAAACCCAAGGGGGTGATGCTGACCCACAAGGCCCTGTGTGCGCAGGTCGGGCTCAGTTCGTCGATCTTCCCCGTCGTGCCCGACGACGTGTTCCTGTCGGTGCTTCCGCTGTCGCACACCTACGAGTGTTCGATCGGCATGATCTACCCCTTCTCGATGGGGGCCCGCGTCGTCTACCTCGACCGTCCGCCTACGGCTTCGGTGCTGATGCCCGTGTTGAAGCGAGTCAGACCCACGGTGATGTTGATCGTGCCGCTCATTATCGAGAAAATCTACCGACATCAGGTGCTCGCCAAGTTCCGGTCCAACGGTTTCTGGCGCACGCTTTATAAGGTAGGGTTCATGCGCCGCTATCTCCACCGCGTAGCGGGCCGTAAGCTCATGGAGGTGTTCGGAGGCCGTCTGCGGTTCCTCGGCATCGGCGGAGCGAAACTCGACCGCGGGACGGAGGCGTTCCTGCTCGAAGCCCGCATCCCTTATGCCATCGGTTACGGTCTCACGGAGACCGCTCCGCTGCTGGCCGGCGCCGCGCCGTCGCAGGTGCGTCTCGGATCGACCGGACCGCAGGCGCCGGGAGTCGAACTGCGGCTCGAAAACGTCAATCCCGCGACGCGGCAGGGCGAGATCGTGGCCCGCACGCCCAGCGTCATGCTCGGGTATTACAAGAATCCCGAAGCCACGGCCGAGGTCTTCACGGCCGACGGTTGGTTCCGCACGGGCGACTTGGGCGAATTCGACAAGGACGGGTGGCTTTATATCAAGGGCCGTCTGAAAAATATGATCGTGGGGCCGAGCGGCGAGAATATCTATCCCGAGGAGATCGAGAGCGTGCTCAATACGCACGTCTACATCTCCGATTCGATCGTTACCGAACAGGAGGGGCGGCTCGTGGCGCTCGTACACTTCAACACCGAGGCGCTCGAAGCCAAGTTCGAAGGCTGGCGCGAAGAATGGGAAGAGAAGAAAGAGGAGTGGGAGGCCCGGATGGAGCAGCTCAAGAAGGAGATCGTGGACTACGTGAATGCCAAAGTCAACCGCTTTTCGCGTATCTCGGAGGTCGTGGAGGAGAAAGACGAATTCATCAAAACCCCGACCCAGAAGATCCGGAGGTTTCTGTACAGCGGTAAAAATACGAAAGACGCCGACGGCGGCCGGACGAGCGGCGGCGGGGCCGTGCGTTCCGAAGCGGGCGATCCCGATCGGGCTTCCTGAGCGCGTCCGATTCCGGGATTGCGGTGCGACGTTGCGAGACTGCGGGACGTCGACCGCGGCGGGCGATTTCGTTTCTGCAAATGTGGAGGACGACTGTCTGCCAAGTTTTCGCCCCCCCCCTGAGAAGTGCCGGTTCGGAAAAAACCTTGAAACATACGTATGGAAGGGGCTGTCTAACAAGTTTTTTCAACCCTCTGAGAATTGCGCATCCGGGAAAGTTCCCGATGAGCAGTACGAATGAAAAAAGGGGCTTGTCTAACAAGTCCCGAAAATCGGAAATCACCCCTGCCAGAATGAATTCTGGCAGGGGTGAAATCGTTGAAATCAGACTTGTTAGACAGACAGCCCCTTTTCGAGCGGCCTGCGACGCCGTCTGCCGGTCTTCCCTCGCTCAGGGTTGGGGAGCCGGTCGGAGCGAGTCGGCCGATGTCCGGTCGCCTACGTCGTAGAGTTCGGCGTCGGAGGCGCCCAGCGTCCGGAAATAGGCGTTCAGCTCGGCGACGATCTCCGTGCGGCCGGCGTAGGCCGCGAGGTGGTAGAGGTTCCACAGCATGTCGTACTTGTCGAGCATCACATCGTTCACCATATCGGCCTGCACCCCTTCGAATTGCAGGTAATATTCGATATAACCGATCAGATTGTCGATATATTCCCGCATCAGCGCGTCGCCTTTCTCGATGGCTCCCTCCGCCTTCATGGCTCCCGCGGCATAGTAGGCCTCGATGTAGGGATAGGTGTTGGACTCCGTGAAGCGGATCTGCGACGTGGGCAGTTTGGCGAGGCCCGCATCGAGCAGTTCGACCGCCCGATCGGTCTCGCCGCGGCGCAGCAGTTCTTTGGCCGTGCGGGCGAAGGCGTCGCGGGAGCGGGAGGCCCCGAGATTGTACTGGATGAAGTAGTCGACATAGACGCGCGGATCGGCCAGATTCCCGTAGCGGAAACCCCGCTCCCCTTCGCCCAACAGCAGCGGGGCCGTGTAGTCGGGATCGATGCGTCCGATTTCGAGCGTCCGGCGGTCGACGGGCGTGAGGATCGGCACGAAGCGGTAGGCGTAGCCGTCGAACTGGAGGTAGTCGAGCAGACCCAGCGCTTGAAAGATATAAGGCTGCGTGAGGTAGATGGGACGCTTCCATTCGAAGTTGGCCAGCATGTCGAGAATCATCAGTTCGTTCTTGTCGAGCGAGGACTTGTTGATGTTCAGATAAACCGTGTCGACCATAAGATCGCGGTCCGCCTCCTTGACGATGCCCGAGGCGACGGCGTTCTCCTTGTCGACCGGCAGGGCGATCCGCCGCGTGGGGATGAAGTCGGTCAGCTCCCCGTTCGAGAGCATGCGTTTGCTGTCGGGGTGGTCCGTCGCCACGAAGTCGATCACCTCCCGAATGTCCACGGGGCGTTTGATGTCGTCGGTTACGGGCAGCCAGTCGTTCACGAAGGTGTATTTGCTTTTGGGCAGCGAGAAGGGCACGGGAGCCGCTTCGTTGGCCCGCGTTTTCATCTCGTCGATGTACCACTCGCCGCCGAGGTAGGAGGTGTTCATCACCCGCACGTCGGTGCGCACGCCGTCGACCTCCTGATTGAACCACAAGGGGAAAGTGTCGTTGTCGCCGTAGTTGAGGATGATCGAGTTGGGCAGCGTCGACTGGAGGTAGTTCCAACCGATGTCGCGCGCGAAGGTGCGGTGCGAACGGTCGTGGTCGTCCCAGTTCTGGGCCGCCAGAAGGGTCGGAATGCCCAGACAGAGGAGCGCAGCCGCTCCGGACAGAAGCGGGGTGCTGCGGCGGAACAGTTTTTCGAGCAGCGCCTTGACGGCCAGTACGCCGAAGCCGATCCAGATGGCGAAGGCGTAGAACGAACCGGCGTAGACGTAGTCGCGTTCGCGGGGTTCGGCCGGCGAGGTGTTGAAGTAGACCACCAGCGCGATGCCCGTCATGATGAAGAGCCACATGACGATCGTGAAGTTGCGCTGGTCGCGGTTGAGCTGGTAGACGAGGCCGACGAGCCCCAGCAGGAACGGCAGGAAGTAGTAGGTGTTGCGTCCCCGGTTGCCGGCCACCTCGGGAGGAAGGTTCTCCTGCGGACCGACGAACTTCTCGTCGATCCACCGGATGCCCGACAGCCAGTTGCCGTCGGTGATGGGCGACCTCGACGGCTGTATGTCGCTCTGCCGTCCGACGAAATTCCACAGGAAGTAGCGCCAGTACATGTAGCTGAGCTGGTAGTTGAAGAAATAGTTGAGGTTTTCGGCGAAGGTCGGTTCGAGGATCGCATAGGACTCGCCGTCGGCCGTGGTGTAGATGCGCTTGCGGCCGAAGTCGAGCACTTCGCCGCGCTGGGGACGCCCCTGCGGGTCGCGGAGAATCTCGCCGTTCTCGTCGCGCAGCACCTCGGTGCGGGTGCGGTAGGCCGCCCACGGCTTGTAGTCTTCGTCGGAGAACTTGTAGTTCCACATGCGCGGGAAGAGGTGCATGAATTCGGCGTCGTGCTCCATGCCCGTGAGGACGGAGGCTTTTTTATACTTGCCGTCTTCGTCCAGATAGTAGAGCGTCTTGGACTTGAAGTCCGAGGGCGGGGCCGAGTAGTAGGCGCCGTAGAGCAGTGGGCGGTCGCCGTACTGGTCGCGGTTGAGCAGCGAGAGCAGGGCGTGGGGGTTGTCGGGGTTGTTGCTGTTCATCGGGGGATTGGCCGCGGCGCGGATCGTTACGGAGGCGTAGGAGGAGTAGCCCACCAGAATCATCGTCGTGCTGAGCAGGATGATGTTCCACACCGTTTTGCCGCGCCGGTAGGTCGCCCACGAGGCCCATCCGAGACCGCCGATGAGCGCCAGTGCGAAGACCGTCATGCCCGAATTGACCGGAAGCCCCAGCGCGTTGACGAAGAAGACATCGACCATCGCTCCGATGTAGACCGAGTAGGGCATGATGATGCCGTTGATGGCCAGCAGGATGGCGCCCGCGACGAGTGTGGCGCAGACTACGCCTTTGAGCGTAATCCGGTCCGTCTTGCGGAAGTAGTAGATGAAGACCAGTGCGGGGATCGTCAGCAGGTTGAGGATGTGGACGCCGATCGACAGTCCCATCAGATAGGCGATCAGCACGATCCAGCGCGAGGAATGGGGTTCGTCGGCCTGTTCCTCCCATTTGAGCATGAGCCACACCACGAGCGCCGTGAACATCGACGACAGAGAGTAGACCTCGCCTTCGACGGCCGAGAACCAGAACGTGTCGGTGAAGGTGTAGGCCAGCGCTCCGACGGCTCCGGCGCCGAGGATGCCCCAAGCGTTTGCGGGGGAGAGCTCCATGCCGTTGCGCTCCGCCAGACGGCGGGCGAGGTGGGTGATCGTCCAGAACAGAAAGAGGATGCAGAATGCCGAAGCGAGGCAGTTCATGGCGTTGACCATGTGGGGCACGTAGTGCGTCGAGGGGGCCAGCAGAGTCGCCAGCCGCGCCAGTATCATGAAGAGCGGCGCCCCGGGCGGGTGCCCGACTTCGAGTTTATAGGAGGTGGCGATGAACTCCGAGCAGTCCCATAGGCTCGACGAGGGTTCCATCGTCATCAGATAGGTCAGCGCCGCGACGGCGAATACGACCCAGCCGATGATGTTGTTCCAGCGTTTGTAGAGGTGCATGATTATGTGGTTTCTCGTGTGATTTCCCGCAAAAGTAATCATTTAACGCCGAATATCCATCATTATTGCCTCTAAATTCTGCGCGGCGGACTTTGCGGCTGTGCAATCGGCTGGAAAACGATTCCGCCGTGCGGCCGGCATGCGGGGTGTCGGGGCGCCGGAGGGGATGTCCGGCATTCGGGCAGGCGGACGGGCGGCGGCCCGTTTGCTTTCGGGTCCGTCCGCCTGCCGGGCCATCCGCCCGCTTATCCGTCCGCTCCTCTGTTCGCCCTCCTGTCCGCCGGCCCGTTTGCTTTCGGGGCCGTTTATTTGCCGGGCCAGCCGTCCGCTTATCCGTCCGCTCGTTTGTCTGGCGGTTCAGCCGTTTATTCGTCTGCTCCGGTTCGTTTCGAAGCGATCCGGGTCGGGAGCGCACGCGCGGTCTTCGGACGGAAGGGGCGTCCGACAAGTTTTTTTGATCCCTCTGAGAATTGCATATTCGGAGATAACACGAATAAACGGTGTGAATGAATGGGCTGTATAATAAATTATATTACAGCGATTTAACCTCTGTGGGAATGAATTCTGACAGGGTTGATTTCCGATTTTCGGGACTTGTTAGACAGCCCTTTGCCGCCGCCGTTCCTGTTATCGCCCGCCGGAGGTTTCGAGGCGGCACCCTTTTCGATCGGGTGTTTCGACAGACGAACGTTTTGCGCGGGGCCGCCTCCCGATTATTCCTTTAGGGTATTCGTCGTAAAAGGTTGGTCCGTCGAAGGCTTTTTCGCCTTCGAACGCTGCATAGAGGCAGGAGACTTCCTGTCAGTAACAATGCTTCGGTATCGGCTTGGGACCGTGCGGTGCGGGATCGCTTCGGTTGCGGGTGAGGCGAGTTTCCTAAGATGAGGCGATCGGGCAGGATTAAACTTACGGTTCGATACGAATATACGAAATCTTCCGACGCCGGATCGTGGGTATGATACGAAACTCGGCCGCGAATACGCAAAAAAGCGGAGATGCCCCGATTCGGCATCTCCGCAGGTCCGTTTGGCGGCCGATCCGCAGGCTAATAACCCGTCAACGGATCGCAATCGGTCAAATCGGTGCCATAACGACTGGCGTCTTTGGGATTCTCGATGAGATTCCAGATCGTTTGCAGTCCGACCGTTTCGGCTCCGAGACCGAGCTCCTCGCGCGTGTATTCCCTGACGGGCGCTTCGAAAACGACTCTGTCCTCTTCGACCGAAACCGGCTTGAGCTCCGCATCTGCGAACCAGCCGTTCCGGAGTTTGTCGCGTGTGGCGGTCAGCAGGAGCACCTGAGCGGTCGGATCGTATTTGTAAGTATATGCGTTCGAAAGACTTTTCGTCTCCTGTCCGTCGTAGACCGTGTATTTGCGGATCACGCCGTCGCCGCGCATGTAGAATACGCCGAGGTCTTCGTCGAAGGTGGGGTAGGTTTTCTGATTCTCGATCCCGACGGCCTCCTGAAGATCCGAGAGGGATTTGTCTTTCGAGACGACGGTCTGTCCGTCCTGCATGACGATGGGGTAGGTCGTCTCCTTCCAGTAGTTGCCCGTGAGGATCGGGTTCAGATCGGGAAAGACGACTCCTTCGTCTTTGGAGTCGTCGCAGGCCGCTGCGAGAAACAGTCCCGCGAGAAGCAGTAAGAAGTTCGGTTTTCTCATAAATCGAGGTTTTAAGGTTGTCTGGAGTGCGGATAAAAACGTTATTTTACCGCTTTCGTTTACAAATGTAATAAATTCCCCCCCCCCTCCAAAGTTTTTCGCAAAAAGTTCGACGGCTTTATGCGTTTTTTATTTTCCGTTTGTTCTGCGGCGGTTTCTCGGGCCGCTCTTTGCATCGGAGATTTTGGCGCATGTGGAGAAAAATTGCTATTTTTGCAGAAAATTCGCTGTTTATGGAATCCAAACCGGTCCTTTATAATACGCTCACCCGCCGCAAGGAGGTGTTCGAGCCCATCGATCCGCCCCATGTAGGCATGTACGTCTGCGGTCCCACGGTCTACGGCGACCCCCATTTGGGCCATGCCCGTCCGGCCGTAACGTTCGATCTGCTGTTCCGCTACCTCCGCTCGCTGGGCTACAAGGTGCGTTACGTGCGCAACATCACCGACGTGGGCCATCTGGAGCACGACGCCGACGAGGGCGAGGACAAGATCGCCCGAAAGGCGCGGCTCGAACAGCTCGAACCGATGGAGGTGGCGCACTACTACACGGAGCGCTACCACCGCGCGATGGATGCGCTGAACGTGCTCTCGCCCTCGATCGAACCCCATGCTTCGGGACACATCATCGAGCAGATCGAGTTCGTGAAACGGATTTTGGCCGACGGCTTCGCCTACGAGTCGAACGGCTCGGTCTATTTCGATGTGGAGGCTTACAACCGGAAATACCGCTACGGCATACTCTCGGGCCGCAATCTGGACGACATCGTGGCCAACACGCGCGAATTGGACGGCCAGAACGACAAGCGCCGTTCGTTCGACTTCGCCCTGTGGAAGAAGGCGGCGCCCGGGCACATCATGCACTGGCCCTCGCCGTGGGGCGAGGGATTTCCGGGCTGGCACATGGAGTGTTCGGCCATGAGTACGAAATATCTGGGCGAGCGGTTCGACATCCACGGCGGCGGCATGGACCTCATGTTCCCCCACCACGAGTGCGAGATCGCGCAGTCGACGGCCGCGCTCGGCCACGATTCGGCGAAATACTGGGTGCACAACAACATGATTACGATCAACGGGCAGAAGATGGGCAAGTCGCTGGGCAACTTCATCACCCTCGAAGAGCTTTTCGGCGGGACGCACCGGCTGCTCGCGCAAGCCTATTCGCCCATGACGATCCGTTTCTTCGTGCTGCAGGCCCACTACCGTTCGACGCTCGATTTCTCGAACGAAGCGCTGCAGGCTGCCGAGAAGGGCCTCGACCGTCTGATGAAGGGCATCGAGACCCTTTCGAAACTCCGACCCGCGGCCGTGTCGACGGCCGATCCGGCGGAGCTGGAGCGTCGCTGCGCCGAGGCCATGGCCGACGACCTGAACTCGCCGATGGTGATTTCGGCCCTGTTCGACTGGGTGCGTATCGTCAATCAGGCTGCCGAAGGAGTGCAGACTTTCACGGAGGCCGATCTCGAAAAGCTCCGGTCGCTCTTCGCCCGCTATGCGTTCGACATCCTCGGCCTGCGCGACGAGAAGGCTACCGGAACCGCCTCGGGGCGCGACTACATCACGCCTCTGGTGGAGATGCTGCTCGACGAACGCCTCAAGGCCCGTGCCGCGAAGGATTGGGCCGCCTCGGACCGCATCCGCGACGGACTTGCCGCGGCCGGAATCCGTGTCAAGGACCGCAAGGACGGTTCGGACTGGGAGCTGGAATAGATACCGGCGGCCGGCGATACCATCGGGACCGGGACGTAAGGCGCGGAGTCCGGACCGCCCGGAATCATAGGACGGACGGCGGCCGTCCGGCGGACCTCGGAGAGGACCGGAGGCGTTCGGGAAACCGGAGCGGTCGGTGGGGATGCGTTTCGCGTGCGGAGCATAGTCTTCGAGGAGAGGCGTCGGGGCGCAGTCTCCCGCGGGCGGGCTGTTCGGTGGGACGCCTCGGGTGTTTTCGTCCGAACGTATTTCGCGGAGCAGGCGATCGCGGGGGGGGGCGACGCGCCGGCGGCACGTCGAGAAACGGGGCCTCGGAGAGGGCCGGCGTCGGAGAGTTCGCCCTTGTCCGGCTCATACCGGGACGGGCGTCGCACGGGGCGGATCCGGCAGCGTATCGCAGGAGCGTTCTCTTTCGGACCGTTCCGTGTCCGACCGCAGAAGGCTCTCTTCCGGCCGGGTCGGTACCCGACGGTTTTACAAATAATTAAGATAATGACTCGATAATGAATGCAATAAAAGGAGCGGCTGCGGAACTCGGGACCGAACGCATCCGCAAACTGCTCGTTCAATATGCCGTGCCGGCGATCATCGCGATGACCGCTTCGTCGCTTTACAACATGATCGACAGCATCTTCATCGGGCATGGCGTGGGGCCGATGGCGATTTCGGGACTGGCGCTTACGTTCCCGCTGATGAACCTCGCCGCGGCGTTCGGTTCGCTGGTGGGCGTGGGTGCCGCGACGCTCGTGTCGATGCGTCTGGGGCAGCGCGATTACGAATCCGCGCAGAATATTCTGGGGAATGTGCTGGTACTCAATCTGATCGTCGGCGTCGTATTCGGCGCGGCCGCCCTCGTGTTCCTCGATCCGATCCTCTATTTCTTCGGTGCGAGCGACGCGACGATCGGCTATGCGCGCGATTACATGCAGATCATCCTGCTGGGCAACGTCATCACTCATATGTACCTCGGACTGAATGCCGTGCTGCGGGCTTCGGGCCATCCGCGCAAGTCGATGTACGCCACGATCAACACGGTCGTCATCAATGCCGTGCTCGACCCGATCTTCATCTTCTGGTTCGGCTGGGGGATCGAGGGCGCGGCCGTCGCCACGGTGCTCGCGCAGGTCGTGTCGCTCGTGTGGCAGTTCCGTCTTCTGTCCGACAAGGAGGAGCTGCTCCACTTCCGGCGGGGCATCTACCGCCTGCGCCGGAAGATCGTGGGCAATATCTTCGCCATCGGCATGTCGCCCTTTCTGATGAACCTCGCGGCGTGCTTCATCGTGATTCTCATCAACAAAGGTCTCAAGGAGTATGGCGGCGACCTCAACATCGGCGCCTACGGCATCGTCAACCGTCTGGGCTTCTTTTTCGTGATGGTGGTCATGGGCATCAATCAGGGCATGCAGCCCATCGCCGGATACAATTTCGGCGCCCGGCAGTTCGACCGCGTGAACCGCGTGCTGAAGCTGACGATCATCGGCGCCACGTGCGTTACTACGGCGGGCTTCCTGCTCGGCGAGCTGGCGCCGCGGCTGGCCGTCTCGGCCTTCACGAACGATCCCGAGCTGATCCGCCTTTCGGCGGAGGGGATGCGGATCGTCTTCCTCTGCTTCCCGATCATCGGATTCCAGATGGTTACGACCAACTTCTTCCAGAGCATCGGCATGGCCGGCAAGGCGATCTTCCTGTCGCTCTCGCGGCAGCTGCTCTTCCTCCTGCCCGGGCTGTTGTTCCTGCCCCGCATTTTCGACGAATACACCCGCTGGGACGGCAGTTGGGGCGTGTGGTGCGCCATGCCGCTCTCGGACTTGCTGGCCTCGATCGTCGCTGCCTGCATGCTCGCCTACCAGTTCCGGCGATTCAGGGCGCAGAAAGCGGCTCGGACCCACCGATAATAACGCATGGATATGGATCAGGATCAATTTTTCATCAACATCGGCCGTCAGTTGGGCAGCGGCGGCAAGGCCGTAGGCGAGATCATCGCCCGCCGGCTGGGCGTGAAGCTCTACGACAAACAGCTCATCAACCTCGCGGCCGAGCAGAGCGGCATCTGTCCCGAGGTGTTCGAGAAAGCCGACGAGAAGGAGTCGCGCAGCGTGCTTTCCACGCTGATCGGTTATCTGCGGGCGCCCTTTGCGGGCGACGACGGCGGTTTGACGGACGTGCTGAGCAGCGAAGCGCTCTTCAAGATCCAGAGCGACGTGATCCGCGACGTGGCTGCGCGCGAGTCGTGCGTGTTCGTAGGGCGGTGCGCCGACTACATCCTGCGCGACCGTCCGCGCGTGCTGAACGTCTTCATCGCCTCGGGCCGCGCCGAACGCCGCGACCGGCTCTGCCGCCTGCACGGCATCGCGCCTGCGGCGGCCGAAGAGCTGATGGACCGTACGGACGCGAAACGGGCCTCCTACTACAATTATTTCAGCCACGGGACGTGGGGCATGGCGGCGACCTACCATCTGTGCGTCGATTCCTCGGTGCTGGGGGTCGAAGGCACGGCCGACTTCGTGCTGGAATACGCGGCGCGCAAATTGGGTGTGAAACCCGCGGAAGAGCAATAACGGAAACGACTATGATACTTGCGGAACAAATCAAGGAGCTGACCGAGCGCACCGCGCAGCTCGAACGCTATCTGAACATCGAACAGAAACGCATCGACCTGCGCAACGAGGAGGAGAAGACGCAGGAACCCGATTTTTGGAACGATCCGGACAAGGCGCGCAAGCAGTTGCAGAAGGTGGCGTCGATCAAATCGTGGGTCGAGGAGTACGACGCCGTGCGCAAGGATGTCGAGGATCTCCGGCTCATGCCCGACTTCGTGAAGGAGGGCGTGATGACCGACGCAGAGATGGACGACCACTATGCGCGGACGCTGGAGCGCGTCGGCGCACTCGAAATGCGCAACATGCTGCGCCGCGAGGAGGACAAGCTCGGAGCTGTCATGGACATCAACGCCGGGGCCGGCGGCACCGAGGCGCTCGACTGGGCGCAGATGCTCGTGCGGATGTACACCCGCTGGGGCGAGGCGCACGGCTATAAGGTCAGGGTGCTCGACTGTCAGGCGGGCGAGGAGGTGGGAATCAAATCGTGTACGCTCGAATTCGAGGGCGAATACGCCTACGGTTACCTCAAGAGCGAAAACGGCGTGCACCGCATGGTGCGCCTCTCGCCCTTCAATGCCAACAACAAGCGCCAGACGACGTTCGTGTCGGTCTTCGTGTCGCCTGCGGTGGACGATACGATCGAGATCACGGTCAACCCGTCGGACATCGAGTGGGACACGTTCCGTTCGAGCGGCGCGGGCGGTCAGAACGTCAACAAGGTGGAGACGGCCGTGCGTCTGCGCTACCACGGCAAGGACCCCGATACGGGCGAACCGGTGGAGTTCCTGATCGAGAACATGGAGACCCGCTCGCAGCTGATGAACCGCGAGAACGCCATGCGGCTGCTGAAATGCAAGCTCTACCAGCGCGAGCTGGACAAACGCATGGCGACGCAGCAGGCGCTCGAAGCTTCGAAAAAACGCATCGAGTGGGGCTCGCAGATTCGTTCCTACGTCTTCGACGACCGGCGTGTGAAGGACCACCGCACGGGGGTGCAGACTTCGTGCGTGGAGGCGGTGATGGACGGCGATATAGACGCTTTCATCAAGGCCTACCTGATGGAGTTCGGAGGCGAAGCCTGAGGAACGCTGCCCGCAGAAACGGCCGAACGCTCCGCGGCTGCCGCCGATCGTCTTTTCGAGGATCGGATCGGCGGCCGCAGGTGCTTCGGATCATCGGCGGCGAATCGCCGCGGCGGTGTGGGTGTCCGGTGCGGGGCGTTGTCAGGCTGCGGCAGAGAGCGCATGGATTCGTGCCGAGCGTCCGGTTCGTTGCGAGCGCTCCTTTCGCAGCGGGGCGTGTTCCCGTCTCGGCGTTTCGCGGGGGCGCGTCCGGATTGCGCACGAGGCTGCCCGACGAGCCGAAGGCAGTCTCTTTTGATGCGGGGTTGTGCGTTCGGGAACGTATTCCGATCTGCGATTCTCGGATAGGTCCGGCGGGTCTGCCGGACGATCGTATCCGGGTGCCGGACGAAACCGACGTGCGGCTCCGGCCGGAGCCGCACCTGTTCCGTCGGAACACCCCGATCCTGTTGCGTAGCTCGTCTCCGGTGCGCCGCGTGCGCAGAAAGGCGTGCTGCGGAAATATCGACCGTCGTTTCCGGCGCATATCGCTGCCGTCCGCATCCGCTGGTCGTGTTTGCAGTCCCGGCCCGCTGACGGATCGTGCGTAGGGGCGAAGGGAGGCCGGGACAGTACGGATTGCTGCTCCGCCGCGCGGGTACGAGGTCCGTTCGCCCTGCCGAACGAAATGCTGTGCGGAGACTGCTGCGGATGCGGGACGGGCGATCCGCACTGCGGGGTGGACCCGGTCGGGGCTCGCCGTGCGCACAAGGATCGTTGCCTTTTTATTCGGAGGGGGCTTGCGGCGGGAGAATGAAATGGCTGGATCCGGGAGGAGGGCGGAACATCTGTTCGGCCGCATCGGCCGAATGTGGTGCGGGAAGCGGGTGCCGCATGAATTTTGCGGCGAATGTCCTATCTTTGTCCGCATGAAACGAATCTTGTTTGTCTTGTGTGTGTCATGGAGTGCCGTCGCCGTGTGGGCGCAGCCTTCCGATTCGCTCTGGCGGACGAGGGGGCGATGCACGGGCGCGACGGATGTTTGCGGGGCCGTGCAGGTCGGCATGACCGATACGGCAGCCTATTTTCCCCTTTTGCGCGGACGGCGCGTGGCCGTGCTGGCCAATCATACCGCCGTAGCGGAGCGCTCCTCGATCGGCGCCCCTGCGGCGGCCGGAAGTCGCCTCGAAGCACCGGGGCGCTCGCAGTCGGCCGCTGCGTGCTCCGGTGCCGGCGGTTTCGCCGACCGTGCTTCCGAAATCCGTTGGGGCTGCGGCTCGGGAGTATGCGGCCGCAACGGTTCGGGCCTTGGCAGCCGCTCCGCTTCGGCCGGTCCCGGAGCTTCCGATGGCCAGCTGCACCTCGTGGACCTGCTGCACGCCTGCGGCTTCGACGTGCGCGGGATATTCGCTCCAGAACACGGATTCCGCGGCACGGCCGACGCGGGCGAGGCGGTGCCGGGCGGCACGGATGCGGCGACGGGCATTCCGGTCCTTTCGCTCTACGACGGGCGGACGCTGCGTCCTTCGCCCGAGGCGATGCGTTCGTTCGACGTGCTGGTGGTCGACATGCAGGATGTGGGGCTCAGGTTCTACACCTACTACATCGCCATGCTCCGCATGATGGATGCCTGTGCCGACAGCGGCCGCGAGGTGATCGTGCTCGACCGCCCCAATCCGAACGGGCATCATGTCGACGGCCCCGTCCTCGACATGCGTTACGAATCGGGGGTCGGAGCACTTCCCGTGCCGGTTCTGCACGGACTGACGATGGGCGAAATCGCCCGCATGGCCGTGGGCGAGGGGTGGTGCGGACCCTGCGCGCTGACCGTGGTCAGATGCCGGGGTTATGCCCGCGATATGCCCTATGCGCTTCCGGTCGCCCCTTCGCCCAATCTGCCCACGCAGCGGTCCGTATACCTCTATCCGTCGCTCGGTCTCTTCGAGGGGACGGTGGTGAGCGTGGGACGCGGGACGGAGAAGCCGTTCGAACTGTACGGACATCCCGATCTGAAGGGGTATGCGTTTTCGTTCGTACCTCGTCCGACGGCCGGTGCCGGACATCCGCCTTTCGAGGGCATGCGCTGCTACGGGGAGGACCTGAGCGCAATGCCTGAGGCCGAGGCGCGGACCGTGGGGCTGAATCTCGAATACCTCGTGGAGGTTTACCGGAAGCTCGGGATCGGGGAACGGTTTTTCACCCCGATGTTCGAGAAGCTCGTTGGCGTGGATTGGGTGCGCGAAATGATCGTCGCAGGGGCCTCGGCCGAAGAGATCCGTGCACGCTGGCAGGGCGACGTCGAGCGGTTCCGCCGACTGAGGTCCGGCTATTTGCTCTACGAATGAACATCCGTCCGGCGAGCGTGAAAGACGCGCTTCGTTCGCCGCGAGGGGCCGATCCGGCTCCGGATTCTTCGTCGGTTCTCCGAAACGGCCCTTTTCGATAGGCAGAGTGCCCGAACCGAGTATCGCCCGAAGACGACCGGAGCGAATCCCGCAGGCATTGAAAATCCGAATACCTGTCGACCGTTACCTTTCCCGCAGCGGTTCCATCGGAGAGGCGCGGAGCCGCTGCCGATATTCTCCGCCGGCGGCGGAGGGGGCGTGCCGGGGCGTCTCTCGGGCGGTCGTATCTTTGGGTCGGGGCACTTCTCTCGTCCGCACCGAAAGAGCCGCCGTGCGGAGAGCCTCTGCGGGCGGAGGAACTCCCCGCGGTGGAGGTGCTGCCGGAAGCTGCGGGAAGAGGCGCTGTCTGCGGATGGACCTGACGAAGAGCCCGCGGAGCGGTTGGGGGAGGCCGTATGCCCCCCCCCTCCTTCTTGCCGGCGCTAAAGGACGGTCTCGATGCGATCCGCCGCAGTGATCGGACGCACGACGCGGCAGGGGTTTCCGAAGGCGATCACGCCTGCCGGTATGTCGTGCGTTACGACGCTCCCCGCGCCGATCACCGACCCGCTGCCGATCCTCACCCCCTGCATCACGACCGTGTTGCCGCCGATCCAGACGTCGTCGCCGATCGTGATCGGCCGCGAGCGCATGATGCCCGCATTGCGCTGCCCGGCGTCGAGGGCGTGCGTTACGGTGTAGAGCCCGACGTTCGGGCCGATGAAGACGTGGTGGCCGATCGTAACGGGTGCCTCGTCGAGGATCGTGAGGTTGTAGTTGCCGACGAAATGGTCGCCGATCGCGATCTGCGTGCCGAAGTCGCAGTGGAACGGGCTGTGGATGATGCAATCCCGGCCCAAGCGGGCGAAGAGCCCGCGGAGGATGGCTTCGCGCTCCGCCGTGCTGGAGGGCGGCAGCTGGTTGAAACGGAACATCAGCTCTTCGGTCCGGCGGAGCGCTTCGCCGATCTGAGGACGGATGGCGTGGCACCATGCGCCCGATTTCATCTTTTCGAGATCGTCCATGCGGTCGTTTTTAGCGGTTGTCTTCTTTACTGTGCGGCAGGGGCCCTGTCGTGTAGGAGCTTGTTCGTCGGGCGGTCTGCTTTCGGGTTCCGGTCGCCGGGCAGCCCTCCGCGACCGTGCGGTGCGGAGAACCGTGGCCTCTGCTGCGCCGTGCCTCCTCCGCCGCCGGTCGGAGCCGGGCGGCTCGGTCGCGCGTTCCGCTCGAAAAGGTCGTGAAGGGTGTGTTTCGGGTGCGGGACGATCGCGAAGCGCGGTCTGTCTTTAGCGTGCGATTCCGAAAATACGCATTCCGTCGGCAGCAGCGGCCTTTCTGCGCCTTCGATGCCTTTGCGGCATCTCTTCCCCGCCCCGCATGATGTCCTGCGGTATTTCAAGTCTTCCCTGCGGAGCCTGTGCAGCATCTTTTCCGAGCCTTGCATAGTGTCTTTTCACTCTTCCTTTTGGGGCGCTCTCCCGGTGTCTTTCCCGCACCTCTCCCATAGCCCCCCCCTCGTTCAGTGCGCCGGCGTTCGGTCGGTGTACCGATCCGGGCGGGGCGTGGAGCCGTGCATGCCGCTGTTCGGGTCGTCGGCAAAGTGATCGTAAACGGCTGCCGAGATGGCGGCGATGACGGCGGCGTTCGCCGCGTCGTCCTCCTCCGAGTCCGTTACGAAGACGGCGATGCAGTAGCTCCGTCCGTCGGGCAGGAGCACATAGCCCGCATCGTTGTCGGCGATCCGGATGCCATCGGCCGTCCGGTCGGAGGAGCCGGTCTTGTGCCCGATGACCGTGCGTGCCGGAAGACCCGCTTTGAGTTTGTCGGCTCCGGTTTCGGTCGAAACGAGCAGACTGCGCAGGAAGGCTTCGTGGGCGGCGCTGAGCACGCCGCCCCGCAGAAAGCGGTCGAAGAGGGCGCAGACGGCCGAGGGGCGCGCTGCGTTGAGGCGTTGGTTCCCGACGGTCAGGTGCATGCGGCGCTCGTCGGTCAGGATGCGCATGCCGTCGATGCCGAGCGAGCGGACATAGGCGTCGACGGCCGCCGGGCCGCCGGCGAAGTCGATCAGCAGGTCGCAGGCGATGTTGTCGCTCGCGGAGACGGCGTAGCGGAGCAGCGCTCCGAGCGCGACCGTGCCGCCGCCGGCGGGGAGCGAGTCCCGCATGGGGCTGTACGTGTTGCGGTCGAGCCGTTCGAAACCGACCGTTACGGGATGCGTCAGCGGAAGCGTGTCGCGTTCCATACGGTCGAGTGCGGCCAGCGCCACGGGAAACTTGAAGACGCTCAACATCGGCAGCAGGGTGTCGTTGCGGCTGAGCAGCAGACCCGCGGGCGTGGTTACGGCAACGCCGATCCGGGCGTCGCAGCGTTCCGCGATCCGGTCGATGCGGCGCTCCAGCCGTCCGATGTCGGTGGTGCAGCCGGCCGGGAGCAGGAGGCAGAAGAGAAGTATCCGGGTGAGTGTTCGCATGGTCGGGGTGCGTCGTGTCGATCTGTTTTTTTTGTTTTGCCGCTGGCGGCTCCGCGCAGGGCTGTTTGCCGGTCTGTCCGCTTGCCGGTCGGCTTCGAGCCTGTCTGCCGGTGAGCCTTCCGGACCGTCCGCCCAGTCCGTAGCCGGACGGCTTTCATGCGTTCGGAGGGGTGTCGCCCCCCCCCTGTTTATTTCGGTCGCCGAAGATGTCCGCCGCCGTCTCGGGATCGCGCTGCGGCAGATGCTTCGCGTGCGGTTCCGGTTGCCGACGGACGTCGCCCGCCTCGCGTTCGGGTGCGGTGCGACCCGTCAGAGGGCGGCAGGCTGCCGCCGGCAGGGCGCCGCTTCGGTTCTGCGGCAACCCGATCCGGGCCGGAAGCGGCACTTGGGCCGCCTGTGCGCCGGGGCGGATCGTCGTCCATGAAAAAAGCACACTCCCGATCGGTCGGAGTGCGCTTTTTACGGATTTGCGATGCTTCGAACTACTCCGCTACGATCGCTTCGCTGGGGCAAACGCCTGCGCACGTACCGCAGTCGATGCACTTGTCGGGGTCGATAACGTAGATGTCGCCGGCCGAAATAGCCTCGACGGGGCACTCGCCGATGCAGGTGCCGCAAGCCACGCAGGTGTCCGTGATTTTGTAAGCCATGTCTGTAAGATTTTTGTGTTAGTGTGTTGTGTGTTTTGCGCGGCAAATATACGAAAATTATTTGATGATGTCAAATCCGGTATAAGGAATTAACACCTCCGGAATGCGGATGCCGTCGGGCGTCTGGTTGTTCTCCAGCAGGGCGGCCACGATGCGCGGCAGGGCCAGCGAGGAGCCGTTGAGCGTGTGGGCCAGCCGGATCTTCTTCTGCTCGTCGCGGTAGCGGAGTTTCAGGCGGTTGGCTTGGAACGATTCGAAGTTCGAGACGGACGAGACTTCGAGCCATCGCTGCTGCGCTTCGGAGTAGACCTCGAAATCGTAGGTGAGGGCCGAGGTGAACGACATGTCGCCGCCGCAAAGCCTGAGGATGCGGTAGGGCAGCCCCAGCGAACGGACGATCGATTCGACGTGGGCCACCATGCCGTCGAGCGCTTCGTAGGAGACTTCCGGAAGGCTGAGCTGTACGATCTCCACCTTGTCGAACTGGTGCAGGCGGTTCAGACCGCGCACGTCCTTGCCGTAGGAGCCGGCCTCGCGGCGGAAGCAGGGAGTGTAGGCGGTCATCCGCACGGGGAAGTCCCCGCGGTCGAGAATCACGTCGCGGTAGATGTTCGTAACGGGCACCTCGGCCGTCGGCACGAGGTAGAAGTTGTCGGCCGCGGCGTGGTACATCTGCCCCTCTTTGTCGGGCAGCTGGCCCGTGCCGAAACCCGAAGCCTCGTTGATCATCACCGGAGGCTCCACTTCGAGGTAGCCGGCCTTCGTGTTGCAGTCGAGGAAATAGTTGATCAGCGCACGCTGCAAACGGGCGCCCTTGCCTTTGTAGACGGGGAATCCGGCGCCGGTGAGTTTCACGCCGAGGTCGAAGTCGATGATGTCGTATTTGCGTGCCAGCTCCCAGTGGGGCAGCGGGTTCTCGGGCAGCGGCGTGTAGCTTTCGACGAGCTTCACGACGAGGTTGTCCGCCGCGGTCTTCCCTTCGGGCACGATGTCCGCGGGAAAGTTGGGCAGCGCGACGATCTCCGATTGCAACTCCTCGGCGGCCTCTTTCTGTTCGGCGGCCAGCTTGGCCGAAAGCGCTTTCAAATCCGCGACGAAGCGCTTGCGCTCCTCGGCCTCGTCGCGGCGGCCCTGTCCCATGAGCATGCCGATCTCTTTGGCGGCCTTGTTCTGGGCGGCCAGATTGTTGTCCAACTCGGTCTGGAGGGCTTTGCGGCGGTCGTCCAGCTCTTCGATGCGGGCGATCGCGGGGGCGGCGTCCACGCCCTTCTTGGCCAGCTTGCGGATCGCAGCCTCCCTGTCGTCCCTGAGTTGCTTTAAAGTTAACATTTCGTTCCGGTTTTTTACGATTCTTTCGGAGGGCAAAAATACGAAACTATTTCCGAATCGAGCGCTTTTTCACGATAATTTCCGTACTTTTGCCGCAATTCGGAAACGCTCGCTCGCATGAAAACCGTCGAACTGCTCGCCCCTGCGAAAGACTATGCCTCGGCCGTGGCTGCCGTGGAGGCCGGCGCCGACGCCGTCTACATCGGCGGCGCGCGCTTCGGCGCGCGGCAGGCCGCGGGCAACGCGACGGAGGAGGTCGCCCGCGTCGTGGCGTATGCCCGCCGCTTCGGCGTGCGGGTGCATGCGACGCTCAACACGCTGCTCTACGACGACGAGCTCGCCGATGCCGAACGGCAGGCCCGCGAGCTCGTCGCCGCAGGCGTGGATGCGCTCATCGTGCAGGACATGGCGCTGCGGCGTATGGGACTGCCCGTGGAGCTGCACGCCTCGACGCAGGTGCATACGACGACTCCCGAGATGGCCGTGTTTCTCGAACGGTGCGGCTTCGCGCGCGTGATTCTCGAACGGGCCATGTCGCTCGGCGAGATCCGGGCCGTCTGCGCGGCGACGAACGCCGAGGTCGAGTGTTTCGTCCACGGCGCCGTCTGCGTGGGATACAGCGGCCGCTGCTTTCTCTCGCGGTCGATGGGCCCCCGCAGCGGCAACCGCGGTGCATGCAGCCAGCCCTGCCGCCTCGCATGGGACCTGACCGACGGCCGCGGCCGCACCTATGTCGCGGGCCGGCATCTGCTTTCGGTGCGCGACCTCGACCTCTCGGAGCGGATCGGCGATCTGCTGGATGCGGGCGTTGCATCGTTCAAGATCGAGGGACGGCTCAAAGACATCAACTACATCCGGAACGTGGTGGCCTACTACCGCCGTGCCGTGGACGCCGCGATGGCGGTCCGCGCGGGCTTCGTCCGCGCTTCGGCGGGGACGAGCGTGCCGGATTTCGAGCCCGATCCCGCCAAGAGCTTCACGCGCGGCGAGTCGGAATACTTTTTCGCGGGGCGCCGTCCGGGCGTCGCGTCGTTCGACACACCCAAGTCGGTCGGGGAGTACGTGGGCCGCGTGGTCGCGGCCGACCGGCGGAGCTTCGCGCTCGACAGGCCGCATGCGCTCGCCGCGGGCGACGGCATCTGCTTCGGCGGACGCGGCACGCGGATCAACGGCGTCGAAGGCGAGCGCGCGGTGCCCGACCGCATGGAGGGGATCGTGGTCGGGACGGAGATCTACCGCAACCACGACCGGCGCTTCAACCTCGCGGTCGAGCGCAGCCGGATGCGGCGCACGATCGCCGTGCGGGCCGACTATGCGGTCGGGGCGGATCGGATCGCCGTGCGTTTTACGGACAGCGACGGCGTCGAGGCCGAAGCGGAAGCCGCAGGGCCGTTCGACGCGGCGAAGGATCCGGCGAAGATGGCGGCGACGCTGCGCACGCAGCTGGCGAAGAGCGGCGACACCGTTTTCGACGTGCGCGAAGTCGCCGGCGGGGGCGGGGACTTTTTCGTGCCGGCGTCGGTATTGGCGGCGCTGCGGCGCGAAGGGCTGGAGAGGCTGCTGGCGGCGCGTCTGGCGCGTCCGGTTCCGCACCGGATTCTGCCCGAGGATCGTTCGGCGCCCTATCCGGCGGACCGGCTGACGGCGCAGGACAACGTAACCAACCGGATGGCCGAGGCCTTCTACCGCGACCACGGCGTGCGCCGGATCGAGCGGGGGCTCGACCTCGCGCCTTCGACCGCGGGCCGCTGCGTGATGCGCTCGGCCTACTGCCTGCGCCGCGAGATCGGCGAATGTCTGCGCGAACGGCCCCGTCTTGCGGAGCCGCTCTACCTCGAACGGGGCACGCACCGCTACCGGCTCTCGTTCGACTGCGCGCGGTGCGAGATGACGCTGACCGACGAGAGCGGCAGCCGTTGAGTTCCGGTCTGCGGTCCGGTGTCCGGTCCGGATGCCGCGGCCTGTGCGGGGCGGCTTCGGCGATTCGTCCGGACGCCCGCCGGCCCGAAGCTCCCCTCCCGCGGCGGAACGGGCGGGGCTGCACGGAGCCGAAGCCCGGGAGGAGCGGCGGTCCGCGCGGATTGCCGGGGCGGAATGCGAGGATGGTCCCTATGTGCGTTTCCGGTCGGTCGGGTGTTCGTCCCCGGCGGAACGGGGCGCGGGGTCGTGCCGGAGGCCGTTCCGGGCCTTGGGCGGCGGTTTCGACCGCCGATCTCGGAAGAGCCCCGGCATTCCGGCGGTGCCGCGGGCCGATCCGGAGCGGGGCGGGGAGCGGGACCGCGCACGGACGCCGGGATCGTTTCGGTGCATCTGAAGCGGAAGATTTTCAAAACGATAGGATCAAGGAAAGCCATGCAGGAACAACTTACACCCCGTTTTGCCGATTACGAACTCATCGACACGGGCGATTTCGAGAAGCTCGAACGCTTCGGGCCTTATGTAACGCGCCGTCCGGAGCCGCAGGCGATCTGGCGGCGGAGCCTGTCCGAGGAGGAGTGGCGGCGCATGGCCGACGCTTCGTTTCTGCGCGACGCCCGCAGCGAGGAGCGCGGGCAGTGGAGCCTGCGGCCCCGGATGCCGGAGCGCTGGACGGTAGGCTACGACTGCGGCGGCACGATGCTTCGGATGCGTCTCGGCCTCACCTCGTTCAAGCACGTCGGTCTTTTCCCCGAGCAGGCTGCGAACTGGGACTTCATCCGCGACAGCTGCACGGCGCTGCGGGCCGACGGCCTCGCGCCGCGCGTGCTGAACCTCTTCGCCTATACGGGCGGCGCGACGCTTGCGGCGCGTGCCGCGGGGGCCGAGGCGACGCATGTCGATTCGGTGAAGCAGGTCGTTGCGTGGGCGCGCGAGAACATGGAGGCGAGCGGTCTGGAGGGAGTGCGCTGGATCGTGGAGGATGCGCTGCGTTTCGTGCGGCGCGAGGTGCGGCGCGGCAGCCGATACCGCGGGATCATCCTCGATCCGCCCGCCTACGGACGCGGCGCCAACGGCGAGCGGTGGATTCTGGAGGAGAATATCTGCGAAATGCTGGAGTGTTGCGCCCGTCTGTTGGAACCTGCGGGTGCGTTTCTCGTGCTCAACCTCTATTCGATGGGACTTTCGTCGACGCTGGCCCGCACGGCCGTGCGTCAGGCGTTCGGCGTTCCGCACGGGGAGCAGTACGGCGAACTCTGTTTCGCCGACCGGGCCGGGAAGGTGCTGCCGCTGGGGACCTACTACCGGATGACGCGGTAGCGGCGCCGCCCGGGTGCGGGCTTCCGTGTTGCGGCCGGGGCCGGGACACGCACCCATCGGCGAATCGCAGACTATTTTTCGTTTTGTACCTTTCGCTGCCCGAAGGCACCCAAAACCATTCGCAAGGCGAAAAGCAGCGAGGCCGTTCGCTCGCCGAGCCAAAACGGGCGACTGCGCGGGTTTGCAGGCGAACCGTCCCCGTTTTTGACGCTCGTCTTCGCTCCGTCCCTCTTCCGCACTTTTCGCATTGCGAAACTTTTTGTATCCGCTGTGCGGACGTGTTTATGAACTTCGCGTCCTGTCTTGCCCCCTCCTCCGGACGCCTTTTCCGACATTCGGCCGCCTTTTGCGCACCTTTTGCCCCGCCAAAAGGTAAAAAAGATATTTCCAAGTACCCTCGATGGCAGAAGGTGTGAAAAAATCTTATTTTGCGAATGATCGACATTGCTGAAGCATTGTCGGCAGTTCGCCGCCGGCGACGTGTCCGCAACGAACCCGACAGGGGGCGGCGACGGACTGCGAAGAGCTGCGGCCGCGGTCGCCTATGCCAGCGTCGGCAGATAGTAGATGCCGATGCCGGCCAGCGCCGAGAGCACGATCAGCAGGATCGGATTCACCTTGCGCCACGAGGCGATCAGCACCCCCGCGAAGAGCATCCAGCTCCAGCCGTCGATGAAGTTGGCGTCGCCCGGGCTGTCGCTGTGGGGGAACATGAGCAGCAGCGCTGCCGAGGCGATCATGCCGATCACGGCGGGCCGCATGCCGAGCATGGCTCCCGCGACGATGCGGTTGCCCTTGAGTTTTAGGAAGAACCGCGCTACGAGGATCATCAGCGTGAGCGACGGCATGCAGACGGCCAGTGTGGCGATCGCCGAGCCGAGGAGGCCGCACCAGAGGTGTCCGGTCTGCATGCCGACGTGGTAACCCACGTAGGTGGCCGAGTTGATGGCGATGGGCCCGGGCGTGATCTGCGAGACGGCGACTATGTCGGCGAACTCGGCATTGGTCATCCATGCGTGCTGCACGACCACTTCGTTCTGGATGAGCGAGAGCATGGCGTAGCCGCCGCCGAATCCGAAGAATCCGATCTTCAGGTAGCTGATGAAAAGTTGCCAGAGTATCATGACGTCTGCTGTCGGTCGGGTTGAGGAATTCCTATGTCCGTGATTCGCAGCGCTCCGTTCCGCACTGCGGCCTCGATGGGGACGACGACGCACGTGCCGCGGTACGGGTCGAGATAGGCTGCCGCATACCAATCGCCTGCAATGTATGTAACGGAGATCGTACCGATGGCGTCCGCATCGAAGTCTTGGGCTCGGATGATCGGGTCGTACAGTCGTTCGGATTCGATTTCCGCCGCTTTCTGCACGGCCTCGCAGGTCAGGTACTCGTCGAGCAGTCGTTGGATCGCTTTGAAATTCGTGCCGGAGGCCAGCAGCGTGCAGTAATCGGAGTAGAAAGTTTGCAGCAATTCCTGCGTTCGCTTTGTCGCGGGCGTCGTCGTCGCTGCTGCGGCAGGGACGGCATCCGCCGCAGCCCCTGCGGCAAAAGAACGGCCGTCCGCCTCCGTTGCGGTCAGAAGACAGCAGAACGCTCCGATGAATAATCCGATTTTCATGGCATTATGCGCGGTGTTTCATTTTCCGATTCGGCTCCGGTTCCGGCCGGTCGTCAGCAGCTCCCATGCGATGCCGGCGGCAGCCGCGCCGCAGAGGAGGTAGACGGGCGACCAGCCCAGACCCCATACGGCGAAGGCCGAGGCGGCGATCACGAGGAACATCGACCGGTGCATCCCCTGCGAGAGAGAGATCACCGGGCCTATGATGAGCGCCACGACCGCCGGCCGCATCCCCTTGAATGCGGCGTCCACCACCGGGTTGTGGCGGATGCCCGCGAAGAAGACGGCGATCGCGAGGATGATGGCGAACGAGGGCAGCACCGTGCCGAGCAGGGCCGCCGCCGCGCCCCGCAGTCCGTGGAGTTTGTAGCCCACGAAAACCGACGTGTTGACGGCGATCGGCCCCGGCACCGACTGCGCGAGCGTCAGCAGGTCGAGAAACTCCTCCCGGCGGATCCATCCCGTGCGGTCGATCACCTCGCGCTGGATGAGCGGAATCATGGCATAGCCGCCCCCGAAGGTGAAAAGTCCGATCTTGAAGAAGGACCAGAAGAGCTGCGGAAGAGATTGCCGGTCAGTAGTCATGGCGTTCCGTATGATTAACGACCGACACCATCACCGTGGCGGCCACCGCGGCCGTCTCGGTCCGGAGCCGCTGGGGGCCGAGCGTGATCTCCGCGAAGCCGCGGCGCAGCGCGAGTGCGGTCTCCTCGGGCGAAAAATCGCCCTCGGGGCCGATGAGTATCTGCACGTCTTCGCCCGCCCGGAGCACGGAGGGCAGGTAGCCTTTGCCGGCCGGCGTGAGCGCTGCGCCGCAGTGGGCGATCAGCCGGCGTCCGGCGAAAGGCTCCGCGACGAACGTTTCGAAAGGCGTGAGGGGATGCAGGCGGGGCCGGTAGGCCTTGAGCGACTGTTTCATCGCCGCCGTGATGACTTTTTCCGCACGTTCGGGTTTGAAGGTCCGGCGCTCGCTGCGGGCCGTTTCGAGCGGCACGATCTCCGCGACGCCCACCTCGGTGGCCTTTTCGAGGAACCATTCGAAACGTTCGGCGTTCTTGGTCGGCGCCACGGCCATCGTGAGCCGGCAGGGCAGTTTTTCGAACTCCCTTTCCGCGCTCTCGGCCACGACTTTGCAGCATTTCGGGTCGGCCCGGACGATGCGGCAGCAAAATAAATCGCCCCGGCCGTCGGTTATATGGATGCAGTCGCCTTCGCCGAGCCGCAGGACGCGGATGCAGTGTTTCGACTCCTCCTCGCTCAGGCAGTGCTCCGGAGGCGAAAAATCGGGTGCATAAAAAAGTTGCATGCCGTCAGGGATATTAGCGATCTTTGATTAACTTTGCGCAAAGGTAAACAAAAATCAGACGAATCGATGAGAACTGTCGCACGATTGTGCCTTGTATTGTATACGATGATGACCTTCACAGCCTGCGGTTCCGCGAAAAAAGCGGAGGAGAATCCCCTTTTGGCGGAGTGGACCGCGCCTTTCGGAGTGCCGCCCTTCGACAAGATCCGCACCGAACACTACCTGCCCGCATTCGAGCGGGCCATGTCGCTCCACGATGCCGAAATCGACGCCATCGTGTCGAACAACGACGAACCGACGTTCGAAAACACGATGCTCGCCTACGACGCCTCGGGCAAGCTGCTCGCGCGATTGAGCCTCGTGTTCGGCATGGTGTCGGCCGCCGAGACGAACGACGGACTGCAAGCCGTGCAGGAACAGCTGATGCCGAAGCTGGCCGCCCATGAAGACCGGATCCGGATGAACGACCGGCTTTTCGGCCGCATCCGGACGCTCTACGACACGCGCCGCACGCTCGGTCTGGATGCCGAGCAGATGCGTCTGCTGGAGAAGACCTACGACGAGTTCGTCCGTTCGGGCGCACTGCTCGACGCGGAGCGGAAGGCGCGTCTGGGGCGGATCAACGAGGAGCTGTCGCTCTTGCAGGTCCGCTTCGGCCGCAACGTGCTGGCCGAGACCAATGCGTTCGTGCTGCCCGTGGGCGGCGGTCAGCTCGGCGGCCTCTCCAACGATGTGCGCGACGCGGCCCGCAAGAAAGCCTTGGAGCTGGGACTGAAGGACAAATACGCGATCACGCTCGACGGCCCAAGCCGCATTCCTTTTCTGACCTACTCTCCCGAACGCGAATTGCGCGAGCAGCTCTATAAAGCCTATGTTTCGCGCGGCGACCACGACGATGCGCACGACAACAAGCAGATCGTCAACGATCTCATCCGCCTGCGGCTCGAAAAGGCCGGCCTGCTCGGCTACGACTCCTATGCCGATTACGTGCTGTCCGAGCAGATGGCCCGCACGCCCGAGGCGGCCGGCGAACTGCTCGAAGGGGTCTGGGAGCCGGCGCTCGCACGGGCCCGGGAGGAGCTCGCGCAGATGGATTCGCTGTTGCAGACCGATCGGAAGGGGGCCGTTTTCGAAGCGTGGGACTGGTGGTATTACGCCGAGAAGCTGCGCAAGCGGAAATATGCGTTCGACGAAGAGATGCTGCGCCCCTATTTCTCGATCGAGAACGTGCAGACGGGTATCTTTTTCCTCGCCAACCGGCTCTACGGCATCACGTTCCGTCCCGTGGTCGTTCCGGTCTACCACCCCGATGCGATGGCCTACGAGGCGCTCGATGCCGACGGAACACATCTGGGGGTGCTCTATTTCGACTTCTTCCCGCGCGAAGGCAAGAGCGGCGGCGCATGGTGCGGCAACTTTACGGAGCAATACTACGAAGAGGGCGAACGGGTGGCACCCGTGGTGGGGATCGTGTGCAACTTCACGCCGCCCGTCAACTCCTCGCCGGCGCTGCTGAACCTCGACGAGACGGCCACGCTTTTCCACGAGTTCGGACATGCGCTCCACTTCCTGTTCCACGACGTGAAATACCGCGGTCTGACGGATGTGGAGGGCGACTTCGTCGAACTGCCGTCGCAGATCATGGAGAACTGGGCCTTCGAACCGGAGATGCTCCGGCACTATGCGACGCACTACCGCACGGGCGAAATCATTCCGGACCACCTCGTGCAGAAGCTCCGCCGCAGCGCCGGTTTCAATCAGGGCTTCGCCCTTACGGAGCTGGTGGCGGCCGCGCGGACCGACCTCGATCTGCACCGGATGAGCCGGTACGAGCCTTTCGAGGTGGACGCTTATGAAAAGCAGCTGACCGACGGCTACGGGCTGATCCCGCAAATCGCCCCCCGCTATCGTTTCCCCTACTTCAGCCATATTTTCGACGGCGGCTATTCTGCGGGCTACTACTTCTACATTTGGGCCGAAGTCCTCGACAAGGATGCTTTCGAGGCTTTCCGCGAGAGCGGCGATCTGTTCGACCGCCGGATCGCCCATGCCTTCCGGACCGAAATCCTCGAAAAAGGCGGTTCGGCGGACGGCATGACCCTCTACCGCGCTTTCCGCGGCAAGAACCCCGACAAGCGGGCCATGCTCCGTGCGCGCGGACTGTCGGACGAATCCGGAGCGACGGCCGGAGCGGCCCGCGAAGCGACTGGGTCGGCGGCCGGATCCTCGGCTGGAACGGCGGCCGCCGGAGGCCGGCTGCCGTCCGACGGCCCCGAAACGGTGCCTATGAAGGGAGTGCTGTCCTCGGACGGCTCCGAAACGGCGTCCGCCGGGCGGGAATCGCCGTCCGACGGGGCCGGCGCGCGCGAATAGCTCCGTCGCTCGCGGCCGATCTGCCCGACCCGAACGAGACGAATCGAAGAAACCTATTTTTAATCCTATGAAAAAACTCTTTGCCATCATGTCATTCACCGCTTTGGCTGCCTGCGGCGGCGACCGGATGCCCGTGCCGCAGCTGCCTGAAATCGACACGTCGAATCCGCTGCTCGCGGCGTGGGACACGCCCTTCGAGACGCCTCCGTTCTCCCGAATCGCGGTATCGGATTATATGCCCGCTTTCGAAACGGCCATCGCCTGTTCGCGTGCCGAGGTCGAAGCCATCGTGAAGAATCCCGCGAAACCGACCTTCCGCAACACCATCGTGCCGCTGGAGCGTCAGGGTGCGCTGCTCGATCGCGTGTCGGGCGTCTTCTTCAACCTGCTCGAAGCCGACGCTTCGGACGAGATGCAGCGGATCGCGCTCGACATACAGCCGGCGCTGACCGAACTGGAGAACGACATCATGCTCGACTCGGCGCTCTTCGAGCGCGTGAAGTATGTCTACGAACACCCGGGCCGCGGGCTTTCGAAGGAGGATGAACGTCTGTTGGAAAATACGTACAAAAGTTTTGCACGCAACGGCGCGGCCCTCTCGTCCGAAGACAAGGAGCGTTACCGCGAGTACACCTCCGAGGAGGCTTCCCTCACGCTGAAATTCGGCCAGAACGCGCTGGCGGCGACCAATGCCTTCACGCTCAATATCATGGATCCCGCAACAGTCGCCGAACTGCCCGGGTTCCTCCGCGAATCGCTCGCGGCCGAGGCGCGGGCCCGCGGGCAGAAGGGATGGACCGTAACTTTGCAGGCTCCGAGCTATGCGCCCTTCATGACCTATTCGTCGAACCGCGCGCTCAAGGAGAAGCTCTGGAGGGCCTACAATTCGCGGGCTCTGGGCGGCGAGTACGACAATACGCAGATCGCCAAGCGAATCGCCGAACTGCGTTTGCGGATCGCCAACCTGCTCGGATACGAGACCTATGCCGACTACGTGCTCGAAGACCGCATGGCCGAGAACGTGCCGACGGTCGAGGCGTTCCTCGGCGAGCTGCTCGACGAAACGAAAGAGTATGCCGTGAAGGATTACGAGACGGTGAGCGCTTACGCCGCAACGCTCGGTTTCGCGGGCAGACTGATGCCGTGGGACTGGAACTATTACAGCGAAAAATATAAGAACGAGCGCTATGCGCTCAACGACGAGGTGGTGAAACCCTACTTCCGGCTGGACAGCGTGCGCAACGGCATCTTCCTGCTGGCGAACAAGCTCTATGGGATACGGTTCGCTCCGGCGGAGAATATCGACGTCTATCATCCCGACGTAACGGCTTACGACGTAACCGATGCCGACGGCAGGCATCTGGCCGTGCTCTACCTCGATTTCTTTCCCCGTGCATCGAAGCGTGCGGGTGCGTGGATGACCGAATTCCGCGGAGCGAAGCGCACGGACGGCGTGGAGACCCGCCCGCTGGTATCGCTCGTGATGAACTTCACCAAGCCTACCGAGACCAAGCCGGCGCTGCTTACGTTCGATGAGGTAACGACCTTTCTGCACGAGTTCGGACATTCGCTGCACGGCATGTTCGGGCAGGGCGAGTACGAGTCGCTGAACGGCACGAACGTCTACCGCGACTTCGTCGAACTGCCGTCGCAGATCATGGAAAACTGGGCTACGGAGAAGGAGTTCCTCGATCTGTGGGCCGTGCACTACGAGACGGGCGAGCCGATCCCTGCGGAGATCGTCGACCGCATCGTCGCGGCGCAGCACTATCTGGCCGCCTATGCGAACGTGCGGCAGCTTTCGTTCGGGCTCAACGACATGGCATGGCACACCCTCAGGGAGCCTTTTACGGGCGATGTCGAGGCGTTCGAGACGGCGGCGATGGCTCCTGCGCAGATTCTCCCCGTGGTGGAGGGAACGGCCATGACGCCCGCCTACACCCATGTTTTCGCAGGCGGCTATGCGGCGGGTTACTACGGGTACAAATGGGCGGAAGTGCTCGAAGCGGACGCTTATTCGCTCTTCAAGGAGAAGGGGATCTTCGATCGGGAGGTCGCCCGGTCGTTCCGCGACCGCATCCTCTCGCAGGGCAACCACGAGCATCCCATGAAGCTCTATGTCGATTTTCGCGGACACAAGCCCGAAACGCACGCCTTGATCGAAAAAATGGGGCTGGGGAAATAAACGATTCCGGAAGTCCGGTGCCGCGGCGTATCGTCGTCGATTGCGCGGAAGAGCCGGATTCCGGTTTCCGCTCCGGCCGGACTGTCGGGGTGGGGCCGTTTGCGGATGAGGCCCGTTCGCAGCGGGGATCTGTTTCGGATGGGGCCGGAGAATGACGGAAGGCGAGCCATTGCAGCAACATGCAATGGCTCGCTCGTTATCTGATGGCGGATTCGGGGTCGCCGCCGTGTGTGCGGTGTGCTTGGTTTCTTATCCGTCGTTCCGTGGGTTGGTCTGTGTGTCTTTCGCCCCTCCCCGACCGCAGAACGGATGCCTGTCGCCACCGCGGCGAAGAAGCGTTCCGCGGATGCGCGGCGATGGTGCGGTGGCCGCCGGGCGTGGTTTTCGGACAATCGGCGGCCGGGTGTGCGAAGCGCGGTCGGGGGGGCGAGCCCGTGTCCGTGTCGGCTTGCGGAGACGTTCGGGCGGCAGCGTGAGGCCGCCGCCGCATGGGTTTCGGACCTGCTCGCGGCGGTTGCGCGGAGCCGCTCTTCGGGGTGCGGTTTTTTCGGTGCGCTGCGGGGCGCAGCCCCTTCTTCGTGCAGGGCGTTCGTTACGTTCATTGCCGGTCCGGCCGATGCCGCCGGATGACTGCTTGCAACGAATCTCCGCGAAGTGCGGCCGGCCGACATGATGCACCGTTTGTTTTCGGACGGTCCGCTGAGGCCGGCCCGGCGGGGATCGCTCTTTCTCCGCCGGATGCGCGGTGCCGCCCGGCGATGCCGACAGCAGGCTGCCGGCCTTTGGGCGGCGGACGACAATCGCTGAGGCGCATGCTCTTTTGCTGCGGGTGCCGATCCGCGTGTGGTTTCGCTCGGCTGCGAAGAACTTCGAAAGCGGCCGGGCGGCGGATGACCCGAAACCACCGGTCCGGCGCTCGAAACGTCCGGCCGGTTCCGCAAGGTTTTTCGAACGGTCGCACCTCGATTTTACGCGGTCGTTTGACCGCTCGGGCAGGTTTTTGCTGCGGGGCCGGCGGCGCGTCCGGCCGGACGACGGGAGCGTCGGCCGGCTCCGCGTTTTCATTTCTGGCGTGTCGAAGGGAGGCGGAGATTCTATTGCTCGCGCCGCGAGCCTCGGTCCGACGTTCCGGCCTCGGAAGCAGCGAATGATTCGGCGGAACCGAACGTGCGGTTTCGTGCCGTTGGACGAAGGGCGGCGTTGCGGAGGCGGACCGGAAAACAGTCCGGAACGCGGAAAGATTCGTTCTGCGTGCAAAGGCGGTGCGGGATTTGCGAAAGCCGGGCGGGGCCGGGCGGCGAACGGTCCGGCGCTCGAAGCGGCCGCAGACGGGGCCCGGTTTTTCGCAAGGCGGACGATGCAGGAAGATTCGCAAAAAGAAAAAAGGGAAGCAAATTTGCTTCCCTCGCGTTGAGCCACCAGGATTCGAACCTGGAATGACAGGACCAGAATCTGTAGTGTTACCGTTACACCATGGCTCAATGTCGTTTGACGATGCAAAAGTAGGACTTAATTTTTCTTTTTCAAAGAATTTTCCTGAAAAAATTCGTACATTTGTTTTGAACGTCTCCGGTTGAAGGGTGTAAAATATTGAAAACCAACTAAAATTACATACTATGGGAATTAAATTGCGTCTGACTGTCATGAACTTCCTGCAATACGCCGTGTGGGGTTCCTACCTTACCTCCATGGGTTCGTATCTGGTGGCGGTCGGTCTGGCGTCGCACATCGGCATTTTCTATGCCATGCAGGGCATCGTATCGCTGTTCATGCCGGCCGTGATCGGCATCATCGCCGACCGCTGGGTGCCGGCACAGCGTTTGCTGGGCATCTGCCATCTGCTCGCCGCTGCGTTCATGGGCATGGCGGGCTGGTATGCCCTTTCGTCGGGTGCCGGCGTGTCGTTCGGAATCCTGTTCGCATTCTATTCGCTGAGCGTTGCGTTCTACATGCCGACGATCGCCCTGTCGAACTCCGTGGCCTACTGCGTGCTGGAGGGGGCCGGTTACGATACGGTGAAAGCTTTCCCGCCCATCCGCGTGTGGGGGACGGTGGGATTCATCTGCGCCATGCTGCTCTGCGACGCGGCGGGATTCCAGACCACCTACATGCAATTCATGCAGTGCGCCGCGATCGGACTGGCGCTCGGCCTCTACTCCTTCTCGCTGCCGGGCTGTCCGGTGGATCGCTCGGGCGACAGGAAGAGTTTCGTCGATGCCATGGGCCTCAAGGCATTCGCACTCTTCAAACAGAAGAAGATGGCGATTTTCTTCATCTTCTCGATGCTCCTCGGCGTGTCGCTCCAGATCACCAACGGATTCGCCAATCCGTTCATCACCAGTTTCAAGGATATTCCCGAATACGCTTCGACTTTCGGCGCCAACCACGCCAATGCGCTCATCTCGCTGTCGCAGGTGTCCGAGACGCTCTGCATCCTGCTGATTCCCTTTTTCCTCAAACGGTTCGGAATCAAGCGCGTGATGCTGATGGCCATGTTCGCATGGGTGCTGCGCTTCGGGCTGTTCGGGGTGGGCAACCCGGGCGGAGGGGTATGGATGTTCGTGCTCTCGATGATCGTCTATGGCGTGGCCTTCGATTTCTTCAACATTTCGGGATCGCTCTTCGTGAACAAGGAGACCGATATAGCCATCCGTTCGTCGGCGCAGGGGTTGTTCATGATCATGACCAACGGCATCGGAGCGACGATCGGTACGCTGGGGGCGCAGGCCGTCGTGAATCGGTTCGTCTATTCGCAGCCGACACCCGCGGCACAGGTCGTCGGATGGTCGCATTCGTGGCTGACCTTCGCGGGATATGCGCTCGTCGTCGCTGTCGTTTTCGCGTTCGTGTTCAAATACAAGCACGATCCGGCGGCGATCGAAACGGAGCATTGACGGAATCGCCTCTCGGCGGCTTTCGAAACCGGTGTTCGCTCGCGCAGGCCGGCGTCGTGATCGGTGGCTTGGCATGCAGTCGCGGCGATTTTTGCGCCGGGGGCGGCTCCTTTCGCAGTGTGGACGACGCTGCCGCTTCCGGGAAGTGGTGGGGACGGCGGTTTCCGGAGCGGGGCGGAAGCGCTTCCGGCTTTCGCTCCGGCCGGTTTGTCGGGGCGGAGCCGTTCGCGGATGAGCCCCGACCGCAGCAGGAACCTGTTTCGGATGAACCGGGAGCGGGAAGCGGGGCGTCGCAGCGGCATTGTCTCGGCCGCCCGTCGTTTGATTGCGGACTCGGAAGCGCCCGGTCCGGAACGCCTTCCGGGGCTGGCCGTGCGGTAGGTGCCGGGTTCCCGGGGCTCCTCTCCGAATACATCCTCCGATAACGGTTTCACCCCCGATGCAATCGCATGCATCGGGGGTGAAAACTGTCTTCGGGCCGTCGGCGGCTCTTGTCCTCGGAAGAGGACCGTCAGAAGGACGAGAATGCCGACCAGTTGGTGTTCCGTTCCGCGGCGGCCTCGATCCCGTCGGGCAGGTTGGCGAAGTAGTCGTAACCCGTCCATGCCTCGATCTGGGCGACAGAGGTTACGTAGCCCGAAAAGTCGGTCGAAGCGAACGGCTCGTGGGGCAGCCAGACGCCGACGGCCGAAGCCGAGACGATGGTTTGCCCCGACCGTTTCACCTTGAGCAGTACCTTGTAGTAATAGTTCGGTACGGGACAAAGTTTGTCCGGATCGTTCTTCGGCCGGATATAGGTGATCTCTTCGCTGCCGCCCGCTTTGCGCAGGACCGCTCCCGTTACGACATACACCGTATCGGTCGCCTTGGCGATCGACCGGACGCTCCCTTCCAAGGCGTTCCATATCTTCGCGTTGAACGCATTCTGGATCTGGGGCGTCGAGTTCGTGGCATAGAAGGTCTGAGCCTGCATCGCATCGATCCCGTTGCGGTCGGCATTGGGAATCTGGTGTCCGCGGGCGTAGAGTTCCTTTTTGCTGTCGTATCCCTCGCTGGTCGTCGAACCGTAGTTGACGCCGTAGCTGCTCGTCCAGATGTCGATCTGGTCGGAGGTCGGGATGCCGGGCGTCGGTTTCCATTTGTCGGAGCGGCCCGAGCCCATGTGGCCCGACGCGAGCGGATAGGCCACCCACTCGGCCGTGTAGGTCGATTTGTCGTAGTACATCGTATAGTTGCGGTCGCTTCCGGCGTAGAAACTCATCGTGAGGGTCTCGCTGCCGCTCGTCTTGGCCGGGAGCTCCAGCCATGCCGTGTGGTCGGTGAGAATCTGTTGCGCCTGCGTCGTGAAGGAGACCGTGCCGCTCGTGTATCGCTGTCCGTTGGCCGATGCGTAGGCATAGACCGTGTATTCCGTATCGGAATGCAGTCCGGCGAGCGTGGCGGTCGCCATGTTGCCCGCGACCGAAGCTCCCGTGTGCGCATAGTCGCTTTCGGCTGCCGCCTTATAGGCGAAACGGACGGTCTTCGCATCGGTTACGAAGCACGACACCGCGGCGCTGCTCGTCGTAACGGAGCCGACCGTCGGTATTCCGAATCCCGGGGTAGGGTCCGGGGCGGGACCGGTCCCGCCCCCGCTCCCCGTTCAATAGGAAAGTTCTATATCCCATATTCTGACAGCTGCGGTTGCCGTGATATACCCTTCGGTGAATGAATTGTCGGGCATATCAATGATAACTTTGGATGTGCCGGTGGCACTCCCGATTACTTCGGAAGATGCAGATTCACCTCTGAATTCCAATGTTGCTTTATTCGAGCCGCCGGTCATTGGTTGCGAAGCATTTGATACTGTCATTACGATCTTTTTGATCGGTTTGGATACGGCTGGGATTTTTATGAAATATTGAGAACCGGCTTTTATTTGCAAATGATAATTCTCTTTTGTTGCCTTGCTGTGATAAGTGCGTATTGCATAGGCTGTCCATGTGTTTCCCTCATCGTCGGTCATGGTTTGATCCCCGTAAGAGGCGGGGCCTGTTCCGGCGACAATATTGGCATTAGTCAACATCAAGGTTTGCGCACCGACATCGCCTTTGGCCGCCTGTTTGACCGGAACGACGATTTGTTTGTCGTCGATCGTGCGGGTGAAGGTGATCGTACCGAGTTCCGTCTCCTCGGCACCGCCGTCGGCGAGTGCCGTTACGGTATATTTACCTTCGGCTCCGCCCTCGATCTTGAACTTGTCCGGTGCGCTGACGGCCGGTGTGCCGACTTCGAAATCGGAGGTGAGCGTCAGTTCGGTCGCTGCATTCGCATCGCCGCCGAGCGTTACGGTTTCGGGGTCCGCTTTGAATACATCGGCGGCCTGCGATACGTCGACGGTCGTCTCGGCGCCGTTGGCGGCCGCGACGAGCGTGATCGTGCCCTTGCGCTCGGCGCCCGTCGTGTTGGCCGAGACGGAGTAGGTGAGGGTCTTGGTGTCGGGATCGACCGATGCGGCGCTGACGCATCCGTCGAATGCCGAGACCGTCGTATCGTCGTTCGCGGTGAAGGCGATCGCCCGGTAGGTCGTCGTTGCATCGGTCGTTTCCCGGGCGGAAACAGCGAGGTCGTCGAGATAGATCGCGGCGCCCGTGTAGACCTCGATTTGCGTGATCTGAACGACGGCGTTCGATTTGATGTAGCCCGTCTTGAGACCTGCGTCGGCCGCGACGAGGGTGAACGACGTGCTTTCCGCATCCTGCGATTGCGATACGGCAGCATCCGAAGTGCTGTTCGAGGTGTTGAGCATGAGGGTAGCCTCCTTCGACAGTGCATGGGTCGTAACCCTGACGAGCGAAATATCGTTCGTGAATTCGGGAAGTCCGATGTATCCTTTGCTGCCGTTGATTTGCATCGAATTCTGTTTCGAAGCGACGATGGTCCATGTGCCGCCCGCATTCGTGTATTCGACGGGCGTGTCGTAGGTCATCCCCAGCTTGCCGACCTCTTCGTAGGTCAGCGTGGCGACCCGGGCGCCGGAGGCAGTCTCCTCTCCGGCGATGCCGGTCATGTCGACCGTGAAGGTGGAGAGCCGGCCCGACGTGAAGGAGAGCGTCTGCGCTTCGGCCAGCGTTACGTTTTTCGTGTACGTTTTGTTCTTGTCGGAGGTTACGACGACCGTGAAGGCGTCGCCTGCGCCCAGATCGCACGGCAGACAGGCGAACCAGACGGGGAACGAAGCCTTGTCGATACCCGTTACGGCGCTGTAATCCAGAACGATCCGTTCGGATGCGTTGCTGTAACCGAGCGCTCCGACCTTGCCGTTCGCCAGATCGAGGTAGCAGCGGCCGGCGAGTTTCCGCTCGGCCGCGGCGAAGCTCACCTGACGGACGGTCTCGCCGTCGGCGAGGTCGAGGCCCGTGATCGTCATCTTGGCGAGGGCGGCTACGCGGCCGAAGCTGAACGCGAGACCTTCCTCCGTGGGCTGGGTCGTTTCGTGCACCGCCTGCGAGATCATCAGATCGGCCGCAGGATCGAAGCTGGCGGCCGTCGGGGTCTGCGTGGCGGGCAGGATGGCTTTGATTTTCGTAAGGTCGCTGTAATTCTCAGAAAGGAATGCCGAAGCGGGGTAGACGGCGGCATAGATGAGGTCGGACGATGCGTTGGCCGGAAGCGTTACCGTGAAGCCGGCCTTGCCTTCGGCGAGGGTGCAGCCTGTCGATGCGGCGTATGCGATGCCTTTGTCCGATTTCTCCAGCACTTCGATCGCATCGTTCTCGGTCCACGAGATTTTGTTGTCGTCGCCGATGACGGTCCGCGTGCCGGCCTGATCGGCGGTGATGCTGAGCGTTACTTTGCGGGCTTCGGGTGCGGGATCCTGTGTGGCGTCCTCCGAGCTGCAACCCGCGAATGCCATCGCAACTGTTGCGATGCACACCGATGAAAGGAGCTTCTTCATGGTATGGGGCCGTTTAGAAAGATCCGAAATCCGTTCCGTCGCCGAGGTCGGACCCCGGGTAGCCCTCTTCGCCGAACACGAGCGATTGAGCGAATCCTTTTTCCGTCGAAACCTCTAAAGTTTCGAGCGTCGGGGCCGAGTACTCAGAATTCCCCCCCCCTTGCAAGTTGCGTTTTTCCATGGATAGAATGATTTAGGTAAGTTATGTCCGGGAAAATGTTTTTTAATATACGCACAAATATAGATAAAAAATCCCGAACGCGGAATGATTCCGTGTGAAGAGCGTGTTACAGCCGGACGGGAATGACTGCCGGTTGGACAAATGAGCCGGCGCACGGCATGCCTCAGAACATGTTGTCGTACATACTCTGGCTTTTGTCGTACTTGAGGTCGGCCAGCGACGCGGCCTTCACGCCGATGTTGAAGCTCCAGCTGCGGTGGAAGCCGAACGGAATCCACGAAAAGGACATCTGCCAGCAATGCAGATCGCGCGTGATGGTGATCGACGAGGTCGTGAGTTCCCCTTCGGAGATGTTGAAACCGCCTTGGAACGTGATGCCCGTCTTCGGCGTGAGGTTGATGTTGCCGTTGAAGTTGATGCTTTGCTGGACGTTTTTCTTGTATCCGGTCGTTCCGTTGTTCACGTAACTGATCCCGTAGTTGATGCTGTAAGTGAATCCGAGGTTCCACGGCAGCGAGAAGTCGTAGTAGGTCTGCGCCATGTACTGCCGCCGCAGCACGGGGTCCATCTGCCCGTAGGGGTCGTAGAACGGGTTTTGGTAAAGCGGGTCGATGCTGTTGATGTCGTTGATGGCCGGTACGGAGTTGTCGGATCGGGAATTGAACGTATAGCCGAACGAGGTGCTGGCGTTTACGATGCGCCCGGGCAGACCGCGGCGCCACATGAGCTTGTTGATGCGCTGGCCCTCGGGGGTTACTTCGTACGGATCGAGCGTGGCGGAGATGTTGATGCCGAAATTCTTGATGATCGTCGAACGCAGCCGGAGCGGCAGATTCGAAAGCCCCATCGAATCGGCGATGAGGTTGTAGGAGCCGCTGATCGAGAGTTCGTCGATCAGTTTGACCTTCTTGACGCCCGAGGTGTCGCGCTTGCTCAGAACCTTCATTTCGAGCGTCTGACCCAGCGAGAAGGTCAGCGACGCGGCCTCCACGGAGCTGGGGACGCCGTAGGCGTTGTTCGAAAAGGGGGAGTAGACCTCGACGCGGCCCGTCGAGTCGGATTGCACGGCTTTCCAGTAGCCCCGTTCGAGCGCCTTGAAGTCGGGCGTGTACGAGAAGCCGATCGTGGGGTTGATCGTATGGCGCACGGCTTGCAGCTTGCGTGTTTTCTTTTTCGTCTCGTACATGCCGTAGAGGGTGGTCGAGGCCGAAATGCTCGTGCTGTAATTGTACAACCTCCAGAAACCGTACTCGGGATCGAGAAATTCGGCCTTGTTCGTAATCGGGTTGAACGCCTTCTCGTTTTTCTTGAAGTACCATTTTTCGGTGTAGTTGAACGAAGGCGAGACGTTGATGTAGTTGAAGACGTTGAACGAGGCCGAGACGGGAATCTGGTGTTCGATGCCGTTTTCCATGTTTTGAAGGGTCTCCTTCGAGAAGAATTCCGACTCCTTGGCCTGCATTTTGTTGGTCATCTTGCCCGAATAGCTCATCGTGATCTTCTCGTACCAGCGCTCTTTGCCCACGGCCTCCTTGCGTTTGAACGGTTTGAAGCGCGAGACGTTGAAGGTGATCGTCGGCAGCGTCGCGGTGATCTCCTCCGTGTTCGAGTTCTGCGACACGGCCATTTGCGCCGACATGGAGAACGGGGTGCCCGCCCAGCTCTTCGAGTAGGAGATCGTCGAGTTGGTCTGGGTCGAGAGAATGTCGTTGAGGTTGGTCGCCGAGTATTTGCTGTAACCGCTCGTGGTGAAGTTCACCGAGGCCGAAAAGGTCGATCCCGGATTGGCTTTGGGGTCCTGCGAGTGGGTCCACTGCAGGCGGAAGTTGTTCTGCTTGACGAAGTCGGGCTCGCCCTTTTCGCCGACGCGGATGCTCGAATATTCGAAACCGAAGTTGCCGCTGTATTTGTAGCGTTTGATGTAGCGCGACTCGGCCGACGCCTCCCACGATCCGAGGGTGTAGATGCCGCCGCGGACGGCCAGATCGGCGTAGTCTCCGAAAGTGAAATAGTAGCCCAGATCGCGGATGAAGAATCCTTTGGTGTACTCCTCGCCGAAGGTGGGCATCAGAAGACCCGATTTGGGGCCGCTGCTGATCGGAAAGAAACCTTCGGGGATGCCGAGGAAGTAGATCGGGACGTCCTCCATCACCAGATAGGCCGGACCGGTGATCACTTTCTTTCCGGGAATCACTTTGGCTTTGGTCATCGCCAGATAGAAGTGCGGATGTCCGGTTTCGTCGCAGGTGGTGTATTTGCCGTGCTGGATGTTGATCGTGTTGTCGGGCATCTTCTTGACGCTGCCGCCGATGAGCCAGCCGTCGCCTTCCTGCGTCGCCACGCCTTTGATCTTGGCTTTCTTGGAGTCGATGTTGTAGGTGATGGTGTCCATCGTGTAGGACGACGCCCCCTCTTGGAAGACGGGATGCGTAACCGAAGGTTTGCCTTCCACCGTGTCGGCCTTGCCGTAGGCGTATATCTCCTTGGTCTCCATGTTGATGCGCATGTAGTCCGCCTTGAGGTTGCTCGTCTGGTAGGTTACGTCGCCTTCGTTGTAGATGTAGACCGTGTTGTTCGCCAGATCGTAGACCAGCGAGTCCTTGTTCTTGCCCGAGATGATGTCGTCGAGAAAACCGCCTCCGCCCCTGCGGGCTGTGTCGGCGGGCATGGCGGTGCTGTCGGCGCGGCTGCCGAGCGAATCGGCGGGCGCGAGAGGGCCCGTTCCGGACGGCGGCATCGCGCCGGACGCCGAGTCCGGGCGGGCGGGGAGCGTGTCCGGCCGTTGCGGGAGTTCGCTCTGCCTGAGGCGCAGGGAGCGCAGACGTTGCCGGCGTTCGCGGCGCGATTCGGCGGCGGGCTGAAGCGAGGGTGCTGCGGTGTCCGGACGTTCGACTCCGGCTCGGACCGCGGGGGCGGCGAGCGTGTCCGGTGCTGCGGCGAAGGGCGGCGTGCGGAGGCCCGAATAGCCGAATACCCCTTGGGCGAACAGCAGGACCGCCGTCGCCGAAATGAGATATTTTACCCCCTTCCTATTCAAAATTCCAAAATTTTTCGTATCTTTGCCGACGTGTCGGCAAAAACGCCGGAAACGGCTTTCCGCCGCGCTCGGGCCGCGTTTTGCGACCGACAAAGATAGGTAAAAATTTGCAGATACGTCTAAACTGTACGCACTTTAATATGCATCGGGTCCTTTTCGCGTTTCTCCTTTTTTCCGTCGCCTCGCTTTTTCCAAACGGAGCCGGTGCGCAGAATATTGCGCATGGCGTGCGGGTCGTGGTGATCGACGCCGGCCACGGCGGAAAATTCCCCGGGGCGAACTACGCCGGAATCCGTGAGAAGGACCTCACGCTGAAGGTGGCGCTCAAGCTCGGCAAGCTCATCGAAGAGGGGATGCCCGGCGTGAAGGTGGTCTATACGCGCAAGACCGATACGGAGTTGGGCGAGACGCTGCTCGCCGACCTGCAAAAGCGGGCCGACATCGCCAACGGCGCGGGCGGCGATCTGTTTCTGTCGATCCACGTCAATGCGGCGCAGTCCGCCGCCGCGCGCGGGGTGGAGACGCTCGTGATGGGCGAAAGCCCCAAGGAGCAGCGTTATAACGAGGATGCGCTCTACGCCAACAACCGCGAGGACCTGATCGACATGTCGGACGAGAAAACGGCCGCCATCGTGCGGGCCTACATCCAGAACCTTCAATTCACCTACGGCAATTTCAGCATGGCCATGGCCCGCTGCATCCAGCAGCAGTATGTGAAATCGGGCCGCCACGACCGCGGGATCAAGCCGCAGCTGCTCCGCGTGCTCTATGCCACGGACATGCCGGGCGTGCTGACGGAGATCGGCTTCATGTCCAATCCGCAGGAGGCGGCCTACATGAAGTCCGAGAAGGGCCAGAACGAGATCGCGCGGTCGCTTTACAATGCCGTGAAGAACTATTCGGCCTACGTGCGCAGTACGCAGACGGCCGACGAGGCCGATGGGCGGCAGAGCGCTGCGGAGCGGACGTCCGCCGCCGCGGAGGAGCCGGCGTCCGCGCCGAAGGAGGCGGCGGCCCGTGCGCAGCGGGGCTACACCGTGCAGGTGCTCGCTTCGCCCGCGAAAGTGGCGACCGGCTCGTCGCGTTTCAAATCCTACAAGGGGAAAGTGAAGCAATACGTCTCCGAAGGCAAGTACCGCTATAAGTACTGCGTCGGATTTTTCGCGGACAGAGCCTCCGCCCAAAAGAAACTGAAGGCGGTGCGCCGCACCTTCCCCGATGCATTCGTGGTGGAATGCGAGGGGAACCGAATCGTAAAATAATGAACGAGAAATGAAAAGAGAGGTAAAAATCGGTATTTTCGCCGTGCTGATGATCGGATGCGCATGGGCCGGAATCCGTTTCCTGAGCGGCATCGACATTTTCAGCAGCAACCGCGATTACTACGCCGCCTACGATCAGATCAACGGGGTGCAGGCCGCGTCGCCCGTTCTGATGAAAGGCGTGAAGGTGGGCACGGTAACCAAGATCGGTTTCGATCCCCGGCGCAGCGATAAGGTCGTGTTGCAGTTCTCCATCAAGCGTCAGTACCGCATTCCCGTCGATTCCGAGGCCAAGATCGTCAGCAACAGCATCATGGGCTCGAAAGCGATCGAAATCCGGCTCGGAAGCGCCGCGCAATACCTCGAAGGCGGGGATACGCTCCGTTCGGGCCGCGACCGCGATCTGATGGACGTGGCGGGATCCGAACTGGATTTCTTCAAACAGAAGGTTTCGCAGCTCACGGCCGATCTGTCGCGCACGCTGGGCAGCATCAACGACCTCATCGAAGCCAATGCCGCGAGTCTCTCGGGGACGATGGCTCATCTGAACGGCATCACGGGCAGCGTGGACGGTCTGCTCGCGGCCGAGCGGGACAACCTTCGCACGGCGATGCAAAACCTGACGCGGTTCACTCAGACGCTGGACGGCAATGCCGAGCGGATCGACAGCATCGTGGGCAGCGTGGACGCCTTTGCGGCGCAGTTGGCGGACCGCGAGTTCACCGAGAATCTGACGGGGACGGTGCGCCGGCTGAACGACATTCTGGCGAAGGTCGACGAAGGCGGGGGGACCGTGGGCTGCCTCTTCAACGATCCGGCGCTTTACCGTTCGCTCGACGAGGCCAGCGGCAATCTCGCGCAGCTTCTGGCCGATCTGAAGGCCAACCCCAAGCGCTACGTTCATTTCTCGGTTTTCGGCCGCAGCGAGGCCAAGGAAAAGGCCCGGGAGCAGAAGCGGGCGGCGAAGGCCGAAGCCAAAGCCGTGCGCGATTCGATTCGGCGTGCGCGATAGCCACTCTTCCGGGAAACGATGATCTACCCTGTAAACTTTGAACAGAAGGTCGGCTTCGACCGGCTGAGGGAGCAGGTCGCCGCATTGTGCACGCTGCGTTCGGCGCAGGAGAAGCTGGCGCAGGAGACCTTCACCGCGTCGGCCGACGAGATCGTGCGGCGGCAGTCGCTCGCCGACGAGATGCGTCTCATCACGCAGATGGAGCACGAGTTCCCCGATGCGGAGTTCGCCGACATCGATACGGTCGTGGCGAAGATCCGCATCGAAGGGGCCTTTCTCGACGTGGAGGAGGTCGTGCTCCTGCGCCGTGCGCTCGCAGCGGCGGGGGCGATCGCGCTTTTTCTCCGCGATCGGGGTTCCGGGAGCTATCCCTGCCTCGCGGCCCGCAGCGCCGGCATCGAGGCCTTCCCCGAGATTCTGCGGGCCATCGACGCCCTGCTCGACCCTTTCGGCAAGATCAGGGATACGGCTTCGCCCGAGCTGCATGCGATCCGCCGTTCGATCCGCGAACGCGAGGGGCAGGCGGCCAAACGGCTGCAGGCGGTGCTCGCGGCAGCCAAAAGCGCCGGCATCGTCGAGAGCGATGCGCAGCTTTCGGTACGCGACGGACGGCCCGTGATCCCCGTCGCCGCAGCCAACAAACGCAAGTTGCAGGGCTTCATCCACGACGAGTCGGCCACGGGCCGTACCTTTTACATCGAACCGGTCGAGGTCGTGGAGCTCAACAACGAACTCAAGGAGCTCGAATACGCCGAGCGGCGCGAGATCGTCCGCATCCTCACGGCTTTCACGGCCTCCGTGCGCCCCGAAGCCGACCGGATCGATGCGGCGGGCGACTACCTCGCCGACATCGACATGCTGCGCGCCAAGGCGCGCTGGGGCGCGGCCAACGGCTGCGGGAAACCGATCCTTTCGACCGACGACCGTCTCGTGCTGCGCAGGGCCCGCCACCCGCTGCTGGCCCAGACGCTCCGCGCGCAGGGCCGCGAGATCGTCCCGCTCGACCTCCAGCTCGACCGCACGAAGCACATCCTCGTGATTTCGGGGCCGAATGCCGGCGGCAAATCGGTCTGCCTGAAGACCGCGGGCCTCGTGCAGTACATGTTCCAGTGCGGATTTCCCGTACCGTGCGCGGAGAATTCGGAGCTGCCCGTCTTCCGGAGCCTCTTCATCGACATCGGCGACGAACAGTCGATCGACGACGACCTGTCGACCTACTCGTCGCATCTGCGCAACATGAAACACATGTTGGCGGGCGCTTCGGACCGTACGCTGGTGCTGATCGACGAGTTCGGATCGGGTACGGAGCCCACGATCGGCGGCGCGATCGCCGAGGCGATCCTCGAACGTCTCGTGGAGCGGGGATGCTACGGCGTCATCACGACCCACTACGCCAATATCAAATATTACGCTTCGAACACCGCGGGGATCGCCAACGGCGCCATGATGTTCGACGTGCAGCAGATACGTCCTCTTTTCCGGCTGGAGATCGGCAAGCCCGGCAGTTCGTTCGCCGTGGAGATCGCCCGCAAGATCGGACTGCCGGAGGAGATCATCCGCGCCGCGGGCGAAAAGGCGGGCAGCGACCACATGAATATCGAAAAACAGCTGCGCGAGATCGCCCGCGACCGCCGCTATTGGGAGCAGAAGCGCGACCGCATCCGTCTCACCGACCGCAAGGTCGAGGAGCTGGAGCAGAACTATGCGGAGCAGCTGACGAAAATCAGGGCCGAACGGGCCGAGATCCTGCGTGCGGCCAAGGCCGAGGCGCAGCGGCTCGTGGCCGAGGCCAACCGGCGGATCGAGCTGACGATACGCACCATCCGCGAGGCGCAGGCCGAGAAGGAGCTGACGCGCTTGGCACGCAGGGAGCTCGACGAGTTCCGCGAGCGCGCGGAGCGAGCCGACGAGGCCGCTTCGGGGCGCGACGCGGAGGTCGAGCGCGAGATGGAGCGCATCGAGCGCCGCCGGCGCCGCCGCGAGGAGCGGCGAGGAAAGCAGGCGGCCGAGCAGGTGCAGCAGCCGGCTCCCGAGCTGCCGAAGCCGCGCGAAATAACCGAGGGGGCGAAGGTCCGGATGGCCGGGCAGGAGATGGTCGGCGTGGTGCAGTCGCTCAAGGGGCGGCGGGCGCAGGTGGCCTTCGGACAAATACTGACCACGGTGGACGCGGAAAGGCTCACGGTGGTGTCGAACAGCGAATACCGCGAGGCGACGCGCCCGCAGACGGCCCGTACGGTGGTCTCGGTCGATGTCGCGGAGCGCCGGCTTCGCTTCCGCGACCGCATCGACGTGCGCGGCATGCGCGCCGCAGAGGCGCTCGAAGCGGTGCAGGACCTCGTGGACGATGCGCTGATGGTGGGCGTGGGATCGGTCTCGATCCTCCACGGCAAGGGCACCGGAGCGCTCAAGGAGGAGGTTCGCCGCTACCTGCGCACGGTGCCCGAAGTCGTTTCGGCGGACGATGAACATGCCGACCGCGGCGGAGCGGGCATCACGGTCGTAACGTTCCGTGCGGATTGAGAAACACACGCCCCTGCGGCAGTGTCCGGACCGAATGGGGAGGGGGCGGAGCATGTGCGACAGTATGAAAAGTGAACCGTTTCGTTAAGCCGAGTGCAGTGCCGGACACCGGTTCGGGCTCTGCCGGGGCGGGAAACGGCAGAACGAAGTTCAACCTTCTCGTTGAGGCGAGTGCAGAGCCGGACACCGGTTCGGGCTCTGCCGGGGCGGGAAACGGCAGAACGAAGTTCAACCTTCTCGTTGAGGCGAGTGCAGAGCCGGACACCGGTTCGGGCTCTGCCGGGGCGGGAAATAGCCCCTTTCCTCCGAAAGGAACCGTTTTCGAAAAGTCGGGCGCGATCCGAGCCTGCTCGGGGAATTGCCGGGACGAGGAAACGATGACGTGAACGTATATGAACCGGTAGATCAAAAGATTCGGGAAACATGAAATATCGACTTTCGGACATCGCGCGCATCTGCGGCGGCAGCTTCGCAGGGAGCGACTCCACGGTGGAGACCGTGGCCACGGACAGCCGCTCGCTTACGTGCGAGTTGGGCGCGGCGCCGCTTTTCGTGGCTATGCGCGGCGCGAATCACGATTCGCACGACTTCCTTGTCCAGATGCGCGTGCGGGGTGTGCGGGCGTTCCTCGTCGAACGCGACGTGCCGGCAGCGCTGTGCACCGAAGGATGCGGGTACGTGCGGGTGGGGAATTCGCTCGCGGCCTTGCAGACCCTTGCGGCCCATTGGCGATCGCAGTTCCGAGGCACGGTGGTCGGCATCACCGGATCGAACGGCAAGACGATCATCAAGGAGTGGATGGCCGAGGAGATTCCGGCGGGCGTCAAGTGCTACCGCTCGCCCAAGAGCTACAACTCGCAGCTCGGGGTGCCCCTCTCGCTGCTGATGCTCGAAGGCGACGAACGGATCGCCCTGATCGAGGCCGGGATCTCGCAGCCCGGGGAGATGGAGCGGCTCGAACGGATGATCCGGCCCGATATCGCGGTCTTCACCTCCATCGGCGACGCCCATCAGGAAAACTTCGGGTCGCTGGCGGAGAAGTGCGCCGAGAAGATGACGCTGGCACGCGAGGCCGGAACGATCGTCTATCACGGCTACTACGAACCGCTGGCGGGGATGATCGAGGAGCGTTTCGCCGGCCGCCGGCTGTTCGACGCCGCCCGCTATGCGGGTACGCCGGCCGTCGCCGGCGGCGAGGCCATGCACCGCAACGGACAGATCGTCGAAGCGTTCTGCGCCGCGGCGGGCTATCCGGCCCCGTCGTTCCGGCACGAACCTTCGGTGGCGATGCGGCTGGAGGTGAAGGACGGCATCAACGACTCGATTCTCGTGGACGACGCCTACAACCTCGACATCAATTCGCTGGCGCTGGCGCTCGACTATCTGCACACGGTGGCGCTGGGCCGCCCGAAGACGCTCGTGCTGTCGGACATCGTGCAGAGCGGACTCGGAGACGGGGAGCTCTATGCCCGTGTGGCCGGCATGGTGGCGCGGGCCGGCATCGGCAAGCTGATCGGCATCGGTCCCCGCATCCGGACCCACGCGGCGCTGTTCGCCTGCGACAAGACCTTCTATGCCACGGCGGACGAGTGCGCCGCCCGCATCGGACGCGGCGACGTGGCGGGACACGCCATCCTGCTCAAGGGAGCGCGCGAATTCCGCTTCGAGAAACTTTCGCACGCGCTCGAACGCCGGAGCCACACCACGGTGCTGGAGGTCGATCTCGATGCCATGATCCGCAATCTCAACTATTTTCGATCGAAGCTACGTTTCGGAACGCGGCTCGTGGCGATGGTCAAGGCCGGGTCGTACGGCGCGGGCGACTTCGAGGTGGCGCAGATGCTCCAGCACGAGGGGGTGGCCTATCTCGCCGTAGCATTCGCGGACGAGGGGGTTCTGCTGCGCGAGCGGGGCATCACGATGCCGATCGTGGTGCTCAACGCCGACGCGGGCAGCTTCCCGCTGATGGTCGCCAACCGTCTCGAACCCGAGATATACAGCCTCCATTCGCTCGAAGCCTTCACGGCCGCGGTGGAGCGGGCCGACGAAAGCCGCTTTCCGATCCACATCAAGCTCGACACGGGGATGCATCGTCTGGGCTTCACCGAAGAGGAGCTGCCGCGGCTGGGCGGGATTCTCCGCGCGTCGAAGCGCGTGCAGGCGGCGACGGTCTTCTCGCATCTGAACTGCGCGGACATGCCCGAACAAGACGCCTACACCCGTGCGCAGATCGAACGCTTCGACCGCATGAGTGCGGCGCTCGCGGCGGCGCTGCCCTATAAGATCATCCGTCATACGGCCAACTCCGCGGCTATCGAGCGCTTTCCCGAGGCGCAGTTCGACATGTGCCGTCTGGGACTGGGCCTCTACGGTTTCGGATTCCGCCGCAATCCGGCGCTCCGGCCCGTCTCGACGCTCCGCACCCGCATCGTGCAGCTCAAGCGTCTGCCGGCAGGCGATACGGTCGGCTACGGCCGCGCCGGGAAGCTCCTGCGCGATTCGCTGACGGCGACCGTGCCCGTGGGCTATGCCGACGGACTGGACCGCCGTCTGGGGTGCGGCCGCTGGTCGATGCTCGTCGGCGGACGGGCCGCACCGATCGTGGGCCGGATCTGCATGGACAGCTGCATGATCGACGTAACGGACGTCGCGGGCGTGCAGGAAGGGGACGAAGTCGTGGTCTTCTCGGCCGCCGAAGGCAACGACCTCGAAACGATGGCCCGCGTGCTCGATACGATTCCCTACGAGATCATGACCTCGGTCTCGGCCCGTGTGAAACGCATCTATCGCAAAGAATAACCGGCCTATGTACGGAACCTTGTACCTCATTCCCTGTCCCATTTCCGACCGGACGGAGCCGTGGGACGTGCTGCCCGCGGCCAATCGGGCCGTGATCGACGCGCTCGACTACTTCATCGTCGAGAATACGCGCACGGCGCGCCGCTTTCTCTCGAAAGCCGGCATCGGCCGTCCGATCGACACGCTCTGCTTCCGCGAGCTGAACGAACACACCGCCGCGGGCCGCGAGGTCGAGGAGCTCGTGGCGCCGCTGCTGGCCGGCCGCTCGGCGGGCGTGATCTCGGAAGCGGGCGTCCCCGGCGTCGCCGATCCGGGGGCGCTGGTCGTCGCGGCCTGCCACCGGCGGGGCATCCGCGTGGTGCCGCTGGTCGGGCCGTCGTCGATCCTCATGGCGCTGATGGCGTCGGGACTCAACGGACAGTCGTTCGCCTTCAACGGCTATCTGCCGGTCAAACCGCCCGAGAGGGCCCGGGCGATCCGCTCGCTGGAACGGCGTGCGGCGGCGGAGGGGCAGTCGCAGCTCTTCATCGAGGCGCCCTACCGCAATGCGAAACTCTGGGCACAGCTGCTCGACGTATGTGCGGCGGAGACGAAACTCGCGGTGGCGGCCGACATCACGGCGCCGACCGAACTCATTGCGACTCATACGGTGGGGGAGTGGCGCAAACGTGCGGCACCCGATCTGAACAGGCGGCCCGCCATTTTTATTTTAGGTATATAATTTGTGCTCCTAAGGTGCGGAAACAAAGATACGACCATAGATATGAAGAAGAAAGAAGCTTACAATGAAGCCGTTAACGGCGACGAAGGATTCGCCGCAGGCGAGGGGTATCCTTCGTGCGAAGGCGAGCCGTGTGCCAATGTGGCAGACGACGGGGCTGCCGCGGCTGACACAATGGCAGAGGATACGCAGGATGCTGCCGGGTCCGGGGCCGAGGCCGAAAAATCCGATGCCGCGGCGGAAGCGGCGGCATGGAAGGACAAGTTCCTGCGTCTGCAGGCCGAGTTCGACAACTACCGCAAGCGCACGCTGCGCGAGAAGATGGATTTGGTCGAGACCGGCGGCAAGGAGGTGTTGAAGGCGATGCTTCCCGTGCGCGACGACGTCGAGCGGGCGCTCGCGGCCATGGACAAGAGCGACGACATCGAAGCGCTGCGCGAGGGGGTGAGGCTCATCGCGCAGAAATTCACCGAGACGCTGCGCCAGCGGGGCGTTACACAGATGGAGGCGGCGGGCGAACCGTTCGATCCCGACCGTCAGGAGGCCGTGGCGAAATTCGCGGCGGGCGAAGAGAAGAGAGGACTCGTCATCGACGTGGTGCAGACCGGATATATGCTGGGCGACAAAGTATTGCGTTTTGCTAAAGTGGTAGTGGGAGAGTAGGGCGATGGCAGAGAAAAGAGATTACTACGAAGTGCTCGGCGTCGAAAAAAACGCTAACGCAGACGAGATAAAGAAGGCCTACCGCAAGGCGGCGATCAAATACCACCCCGACAAAAATCCGGGGGACAAGCAGGCCGAGGAGAAGTTCAAGGAGGCGGCCGAAGCCTACGACGTGTTGTCGAATCCCGACAAACGGGCCCGGTACGATCAGTTCGGCCATGCCGGCATGAGCGGTGCCGCCGGCGGTGCGGGCGGCTTCGGCGGCTTCGGCGGCGGGGGGTTCTCGATGGAGGATATTTTCTCGCAGTTCGGCGACATTTTCGGAGGCCATTTCGGCGGCGGATTCCGCGCTTCGGGCGGTGGCGGCGGCAGCCGTCGCGTGAACCGCGGCTCCGACATCCGCATCAAGGTGAAACTCACCCTTTCGGAGATTGCCAACGGCGTAACCAAAAAGCTGAAAATCAATAAGACGATCGCCTGCGACAAGTGCGGCGGCTCAGGCGCCAAGGATGCCGGTGCCTATTCGACCTGTTCGACTTGCGGCGGCTCGGGCTACGTAACGCGCGTCGAGAATACGTTTTTCGGGCGGATGCAGACGCAGAGCGTGTGTCCCGCTTGCGGCGGCACGGGCCGCGTCATCACCGATCCGTGCGACAAATGCCACGGCGAGGGGACGGTCAAAGGCTCCGAAGTCGTGGAGATCAAGATCCCCGCAGGTGTGGGCGAGGGCATGGTGCTCACCGTAACGGGCAAGGGCAACGCAGCCCGCCACGGCGGGATCAGCGGCGACCTGCAAGTGGTGATCGAAGAGGCGCCCCATCCCGAATTGGTACGCGACGGCAACGACCTGATCCACAATCTGAATATCACCGTAACGACGGCTTTGCTGGGCGGCACGGCGGAAGTCCCGACGGTAGACGGACGGGCCAAGATCAAGATCGCTCCGGGCACGCATGCCGGCAAAGTGCTCCGTCTGGGAGGCAAGGGACTGCCCGACGTGAACGGCTACGGCCGCGGCGACGAGTTGGTGGTGGTCGACATCACCATCCCGTCGAAACTCTCGGCCGAGGAGAAGCGGCTGGTCGAGCAGTTGGCCGGGCAGCCCTCTTTCCGGCAGGCCGATTCGGTCAAGAACCAGAATATTTTCGAGCGGATGAAGAGTTTCTTCCGATAGGGCGGGCCATATTTTCGGGAGATTCGCGTACTTTCGGATGCGTCTGAGAAGCTGCGGAGCGGTCTGGGCGGAAGCGAACGGTATTTTCCCGGTCGGTATTGCCGCGGCGAATCGCGCTCTTCGGGATCACCCGAAGAGCGTGCTGTCGGGACCGCCCGGAGCGGTGGCCGTTCGGTGCGCGCGGGTTCGCCGCAGCCTCCGCCGGCTGCGGACTGAAGAATGACGGTACGGAAAGGAATGGTGCCGAACCCGAATGAAATCCGTTTTTGCGCTCGGCCTTCCGTACTTTGGCTGCACCTCGGATACTCCCCCGCTCGGCAAAAGCAAATTTATTTGCTTTTGCATGCGACTTATTCGTATCTTTGCAACACGGAGGCGCCCGCGCGTGCGGTCCGGCGGACGGACTGCGGTTCGAGCGCCTCGGAAGAAAAACGCTCCGATTATGTTAGGCTTTTCACCCTTTAAGAAACACGCCAATAAGTTCAACTACACGCCCCGCTACTACGACCCCGAGAAGGAGGCGCGCGAGCAGCGGAGGGCCGAGTTGTACGGCCGGCGGTCGGACGATCCGCAGCAGGAGTACCGTCCGGGCCAGTATATCCGCACCCAGCGCGAGGCGCGCGGCAAGCGCCGGCTGGAGGCGGCGGAGGCGGGCCGCAAGCGGATCTGGACGATGGCCTTCGGCGCCGTGCTGGTGTTGCTCTTCGTCTACCTGCTCTTCCCGCGTCTGGCCGACGTATTCCTCAAGGCGCGTCAGGCGCCCGTGCCGGCAGCTGCGGAACAGCCGGCGACGGAGTTCGATCCCTATGCCCCCATTACGATAGTGCCCAACGATTACGAGGAGTAAACCGATGCCCGACAAGATCAAACTGCTGCCCGAGGTCGTCGCCAATCAGATTGCGGCGGGCGAGGTCGTCAACCGTCCCGCGTCGGTGGTGAAGGAGATGATGGAGAATGCCATCGACGCCGGAGCCGCTTCCGTGAAGGTCAATTTCCGCGACGGAGGCAAGGAGTTGATTCAGATCGTGGACGACGGCTGCGGCATGTCGCCCATCGACGCCCGCATGGCTTTCGACCGTCATGCCACGAGCAAGATCTCGACGGCGGAGGATATTTACGACCTGCGGACGTTCGGTTTCCGCGGCGAGGCGCTGGCTTCGATCGCCGCCGTGGCGCAGGTCGAGCTGCGCACGCGCCAGCAGGGCGACGAACTGGGAACGGAGACGCAGATCAACGGCGGCGCTTTCGTGTCGCAGAAACCCGCGGTCTGCCCCGTGGGATCGCAGTTCTTCGTGCGCAATCTGTTCTACAACGTACCGGCCCGCCGGCGTTTTCTGGACAAGAGCACGACTTCGGCCACGCAGATCCGGGTCGAATTCCAGCGTGTGGCGCTCTGCAACCCGCAGGTGCGTTTCTGCCTCTTCAACAACGACGCACCCGTCTATGATCTGGCGCCTCAGTCGCTTGCGGGCCGCATCGTGGATGTGATCGGCCGCCACATCAAGCAAAACCTGCTGGATGTTTCGGCCGATACGTCGATCGCCCGCATCGAAGGATACATCGGCCGTCCGGCTGCGGCCAAGAAGCGCAATTCGGAGCAATATCTTTTCGTCAACGGACGTTATTTCAACAGTCCCTATCTCTACAAGGCGATTCTGAAAGCCTACGAAAAACTGATCCCGGAGAATTGTTCGCCCTCCTATTTCCTCTACCTTACGATCGACCCGTCGCGCATCGACGTGAACGTGCATCCGCAGAAGACCGAGGTGAAATTCGCCGACGAGGAGGCCGTGTGGCAGATCGTGAACGCCGCCGTGCGCGAGACGCTCGGCAAGACGGGGGCCGTGCCGCTGATGGATTTCGATCTGGAGGGGGGCGTGGAGATTCCCGTGCTGACGAAAGGGGCTGTTTACAGCGAACCGCGGGCCATGTCCAACAGCGCATACAATCCTTTCCGCGAGGAGTATATCGACCGTTCGGCACCGGTGCCCGACGTCGATTTCGCGGGTTTCGACGTCCCCTACGACGGCGCCATGCCCGCACAGACGGATACGCGCCCCGGTGCGTCGGATTTCCGCGGAGTGATGGAGCCGCAGTCCGTCTACACCGTCCCGTCGGACGGCGACGGCGAACTGGAGTTCATCCCCTCGGCATCGGGTGCGGAGCAGCAACGGCTGATGCCCGAGCCGCAGGCGCGGTTTACGGACGTGGTGCCCGTGGGCGGAGGGTGTGCCGCAGCACTGTACGGCGGTCGGTTCGTCGTGGTCGACCTGCGCCGCGCCCGCGAGCGGGTGCTCTACGAGAACTATCTGGTGATTCTCGGCAACGGATCGTCGGTGAGCCAGCAGTTGCTTTTTCCCGAGCGGCTGGTGCTCTCGGGCGACGAGTATGCCCTCATGGAGGAGAATGCCGTGGAGTTCGCCGAGCTGGGCTTCGACGTGGACTACCTCGGCGAAGGCGCCGTCGAGGTGAAGGGCACGCCGGCCGATATGCCCGCGGATACGATCGACGAACTGATCTACGAGCTGTTGCAGGCTTTCGACACGCCCCGTTCGCTGTCCGACGTGCGGCGCGAGAAGATCGCGCAGGTGATGGCGCGCAGCGGTGCGCGCACGCTGCCGCGCATGGACGCCGAGGCCGCAGCCCTGCTGCTGGGGCAGCTCGCCGAGTGCGCCGACCGCAGCTACACCCCTTCGGGCAAAGCCGTGATGGCCGAAATCACACCCGAAGATATCCGTGCGAAATTGGGATAAGCCCGTGTTTTTTCCTATATTTGCAAGCCGGCCGTGCGGCCGATTAAACGAATCGTTATGAACCGTTATTTCCAGACGCCCCCTGTGGTGCTCAACCTGATAATCATCAATGTGCTGGTCTACATGGCCACGGCGCTGCTGCCCGTGGGCGATGCGATCTACCGCTATTGCGCCCTGTCGCTCGGTACGCCGTTTTTCCATACGTATCAGTTCATCACCTACATGTTCCTGCACGCCAATTTCGAACATATCTTCTTCAATATGTTCGCGCTGTGGATGTTCGGCCGAACGCTCGAATACGAACTGGGGCCCCGGCGGTTTCTGATCTATTATATGGTGTGCGGCATAGGCGCCGCTCTGATCCAGTGGCTTACGGCGCTGGCTTTCGGCGAGCTGCCGGTGATGCTGGTCGGCGCGTCGGGCGCGGTGATGGGTTTGCTTCTGGCTTTCGGCGTGATGCATCCCAACGTGCCCATCATCTTCATCTTCCTGCCGATCCCCATCAAGGCCAAGTGGTTCGTGGTGATCTACGGCGTGATCGAACTCTTCATGGGATGGACGGGCTTCGGCGGCAATGTCGCCCATTTCGCCCACGTGGGCGGTATGCTGTGGGGCTTGGGGCTGCTCTGGTGGTGGAGGCGGCGCGGCGTAATCCGTTACTGAGGCCATGGCGGAGTATTACGAAGGGATGGGCCGCCGCAGCGGCCCGCGGAAGCGGACGGTCGCCGGCATCCTGTTCGGCGGTGCGATGGCGCTGTTTTCGGCCCTTGCCGCTGCGGTTACGGTGCTTACGTTCGCGGCCCCTTATGTCAACCCCGCTTCCTGCTGGATTTTTTCGATTCTGGGCCTCGCGGCGCCGGTGATCTATCTGCTGACCGTGCTGCTCGCACTCTATTGGATCGTCCGCTGGCGTTGGGGATGGGCTTCGGTCATGCTCGTGCTGGTCGTCGTCGGGCTGTTCAAAGTCTCGCTTTTCTATAAACCCGAATTCCGGAGAGTCTACGACGATACTCCGGTCAACGGCCGCGGAACGGTCCGTTTCATGACCTACAATGTCCGGAACTTCTATTCCGACGACGGACGGAGCAGCGTGGCGGAGATTCTGCGCATGGTGGAGGAGACGGATCCCGACATCGTCTGCATGCAGGAGTTCAACCCCGCGCTGGCGGAGGAGACGGCCGAATACCGCACGTTCCTCGAAAACTATCCCTATTCCGTGGGCGGTGCCGCCGAGGACCCGCGGACAGCGCCGCTGGCGATCTTCAGCAAGTTCCGGACGATCCGTTGGGGAATGGCGCATCCCGAGTTACAGAACGAGAACGCCCGCGAGTCGATCTGGGCCGATCTGCGGATCGGCGACGATACGGTGCGCGTGTTCAACAACCATCTCCACTCCACGGCGATCAACGCTTCCGATAACGAATTCATCACCAAACATCGGTATATTTCGGATACGGCCCGCGAGGACAAGATCCGCAGCATCGTCCGCCGCTTCCGCGACAACAGCATCCTTCGGGCGCGGCAGGTCGATTCGATCGCCCGGGAGATCGGGGCGACGCCCCATGCGCGCATCGTCTGCGGCGATTTCAACGACACGCCGATGTCCTATGTCTACCGCCGGATGGCCGCCGGACTGCAAGACGCTTTCCGCGAGAGCGGTATGGGCTATTCGTTCACCTTCCGCGGTTTTTTCAATACGTTGCGCATCGACTACGTGCTGGTCTCGGAGGCTTTCGAGCCGCTCGCGTATGAAGTTCCCGAGGTCGATTATTCGGACCATCGGCCCGTGGTCGTGCAGTTGCGCCATGTCCCTTCGCACTAATTCAAAAACAGACGTGATATGATCTTCGATTCCCTGAAAAACCATGCCTTGTACCATGCGCTCTGCCCGCGCTTCGAACGGGCGTTCGACTACATCCTGTCGACCGACCTCGCGGCGCTCGCCGCAGGCCGCCATGCCATCGACGGGGACGATATTTTCGTCAATGTCATCGAATGCGACTTGAAGAAACCGGCGGATGCGAAACTGGAGATTCACGACGAATACATCGACATTCAGGTCGTGGTGAGCGGACTGGAGAGTTTCGGCTGGAGCGAGCGGGCCGATGTCCGCCTGCCGCTCGGCGATTTCGACTCCGGGAAGGATATTCGGTTTTTCGACGATGCGCCCCAGACCTACTATACGCTCAAGCCCGGGCAATTCACGATCTTCATGCCCGACGACGCGCATGCGCCGATGGTGGGCGAGGGCCGCGTGAAGAAGCTGATCGTCAAGGTACGCAGATAGGTGTGTCTTGCCGGTCGGGGCTTGTTTCGAACCGTGCGGGCCGCTGCCGTCGCAGGCTGCGGCCCTTTTTTTCGCGGACGTGCTCCGCAGACGGGGAGCTCGACTTCCGAAGCCGCGAGGCGCTCGGAGGAGAACGAAAGAGGTATTTCTTTTGTTCGGCGCCTTTCGTTCTTGTCGCCGACAGTGCTTTTGCATCGTCGGCAGTGCCGGTGCCGGACTGCAAGGGCAGACGGACACGGAAGGGCAAGAGCATTGCGTCGTGTATGGCCTCTTCCCGCCTCTGAAGGTCGGAAAAGACGGCTCGGAATCCGTCGGCGAATCAAAAGCGGCAGAATCCGGGCGACTGAACGGGTTCGCGGGCGACTGCGGCGGCGCTCCCCCGCATTTTTCATGTTGCGAACTCTTTTGTAGTCGCTGTGCGTATATGTTTTGCGGTTTTACCTCTTTCTGTCGAATCTTCGATACGGCGGTATGCAATGTCGGCGGTTCTCCGCCGCTCCGATGGGGGCGGACCGCACTCCGCACGGAAGACTTCGCGGCAACCTTGCCGCCGTCGTCGAACCCCGAAGATACCGCGGACACGGCAGGGCGTATGGTCGGTCGATGAATCATTGCATCATTGCACGGCCGTAGGGCGTGCTCCCTCCGGAAGGCGGCAAAAGGCGTGTCGCCCTCACCCTTCGGATTGAAAGCGGCGAGAGGCGGGGACCGTTCATAGACCCTGCGCATGGTCGTCGCCTCGTGTATGACGTCTCCCTGCCGTTGCGAGCGTCAGGCCGGCGGATACCGGCTTTTCGGACTTCGGAGCGTGTTTTTGCCGATACGAAAAGGACGAAGGAAAAAGTAGGACCGAAGGTTCCTTTACGGAGGTCTTTCGACATCGAAAGTTTGGGGGGCTTATTCTTTGTCGTCGTCTGCGCAGTGCCGGCGGTTTTCGCCTCCTTCCCCTCTCCGTGAAGCGGCGGGCTTCATTTCGTCGAGAAAACCCGTCTTTCCCTTCTGCCGCCGGTGCCGTACTGCGCATACACCCCGGACCGACTGCAAAAAAACGTCCCTCTCAGGGGACGTTTTCCTCTATGCCCATACGGGGGCTGCCTCGGCATGAGCCCCTTTTCGCTCCTTTCCGGTGCTTGGGCGGATCGCGGTTCGGCGCTCGGCTTGCGCCGAAAGCGTTTTATTTCCCGATGCCGATGTAGCGGAATCCTGCTGCGAGCGCCTCCTCTTTGTCGAGAATGTTGCGTCCGTCCACGATCAGATTGCCGGCCATCGTGTCGCGCAGCGCGGTCCATGCAGGCATCCGGAACTGCTTCCACTCGGTAACGAGTGCGACGGCTTCGGCTTCTGCGGCCGCCTCGTACATGCTTTGGCAATAGGTTATGCGGTCGCCCAGCCTGCGGCGCGCTTCGTCCATCGCCGCCGGATCGTAAACCCGGACCGCCGCGCCCTCTTCGAGCAGCCTGCCGATCGTCGCCAGCGCGGGCGATTCGCGCATGTCGTCCGTCTCGGGCTTGAAGGCGAGCCCCCACAGAGCGATCGTCTTTCCGGCGAGCGGCCCCAGAATGCGCCGCAGCTTGTCGTAGACGACCGTTTTCTGCCGTTCGTTGACCCGATCCACCGCCTCGATCACCTCCATCGTATAGCCGTATTCTCGTGCGGTGTGCGCCAGCGCTTTTACGTCTTTGGGGAAGCACGAACCGCCATAGCCGCAGCCCGGATAGAGGAATTTGCTGCCGATCCGCGCATCGGACCCTATGCCCTTGCGGACCATCTCCACGTCGGCGCCCACGCGCTCGCAGAGGTTGGCGATGTCGTTCATGAAAGAGATGCGCGTGGCGAGCATGGCATTCGCCGCGTATTTGGTCATTTCGGCCGAGGGTATGTCCATGTAGAGCACCCGGAAGTTGTTGATCAGAAAAGGACGGTAGAGGCGCCCCATGATCTTGCGGGCCCGTTCGCTTTCGACGCCCACGACCACGCGGTCGGGCGACATGAAATCCTTGATCGCAGCCCCCTCCTTGAGAAATTCGGGATTCGAGGCCACGTCGAACGGAATCTCCTCGCCGCGTGCGGCCAGCTCCTCGCGGATCGCGGCCTCGATTTTCTGCGACGTCCCGACCGGAACGGTGCTTTTCGTTACGAGAATGGTATATTTGCGGATGTGGCGGCCGAAGGTCCGCGCCACATCCAGCACGTAGCTCAGGTCGGCCGATCCGTCCTCGTCGGGCGGCGTGCCGACGGCCGAAAAGACCACCTCGACCTTATCGAGACAGGCGGCGAGGTCCGTCGTGAAGTGCAGGCGTCCCGCCTCTGCGTTGCGGCGCACGAGTTCTTCGAGCCCGGGTTCGTAGATCGGTACAACGCCGCGGCCGAGGGCTTCGATCTTCTCCGCGTCGGTGTCCACACAGGTGATGTCGAGCCCCATTTCTGCGAAACATGCGCCCGACACGAGCCCCACGTAACCCGTTCCGACGACAGCTATTCTCATAAATCGGGAGCGTTAGGATGAACTGCCGGCGAACTATTTGTTCATCATCTCCGCGATCTGGCGTGCGAGGGTGCGGCAGCGGTTGCCGCAGTTCTCGTGGCTGTAGCCTTGGAGCATCTCGACGGGCGTGCAGGGAGTCTGCCATTTCATCCGTTCGGCGAACTCCGCGAACCGACGAACCGCGGCGCCCGCCCATGTGTACGAACCGAAGTAGGCGAAATTGCGCTGCGGAACGCAGCGGGCCGCGATCCTCGAAAGCAGGGCCTCCACTTCGGGGAAGAGTTCGCCGTTGTAGGTGGGCGAACCCACGATGAGCGTGTCGTATTTGAATACGTCGCGCAGCACCATCGAGGGATCGGCCGTCGAGAGGTTGTGCACTACGATCGGGCAAACGCCCTCCTCGGCCAGTCCGCGGGCGATCTCCTCGGCCATCTGGGCCGTGTTGCCGTACATCGAGCCGTAGGCGATCACGGCGCCCCGCTCGCCCTCGTAGCGGCTCAGTTTGTCGTAGATCTCCACGACGCGCGCGATTTCGCGCTGCCAGACGGGGCCGTGCGTCGAGCAGACGGTGTCGATCTCCAGCGTGCCGACCTTGGACAGCGCCTTCTGCACCGGTGCGCCGTATTTGCCCACGATGCAGGCGTAGTAGCGGCGCATTTCGTCCCAGAAATGGTCGAGCCGCAGCTGGCTGTCGGTGATGCCGCCGTCGAGAGCGCCGAACGTGCCGAACGCATCGCCCGGGAAGATCGTCTTCAGTTCGGGACAGTAGGTGGCCATCGTCTCCGGCCAGTGCACCATCGGGATCATGCAGAACGCGAGCGTCAGCCCGCCGCCGAGCGGGAGTGTCTGCCCCTCCTTCACTTCGATCGTGCCGCTGTCGATGCCGTAGTATCCGCCGAGCATCTGGAGCGTCTTGGCATTGCCGACGATCTGCACGTCGGGGTAGATGCGCCGGAGCGCCACGACGGACGACGAGTGGTCGGGTTCCATGTGGTTCACGATGAGGTAGTCGACCTTGCGGTCGCCCAGCTCGCGGCGGATGTTTTCGAGGTAACGGCTTCCGAAGCTCTCCTCCACGGTGTCGATCAGCGCCACCTTTTCGCCGAGGACCAGATAGGAGTTGTACGAGACGCCGTAGGGCAGCGACCACAGCGCTTCGAAACGGGTGGTGGTGCGGTCGTTGACGCCTACGTAGCGGATTTGGGGTTTGATCTGAGTGATATTCATCGGTGTGTTGTTTTACGATTTTCGCAAAGATACTTATTTTCCTGTTTTTTACAGCAACGGCTCTGCCAAAAAATCGGAACGGACGGTGCCGGCGGTCGAAATATCGCGTGCGGGCATTGTACGATCGTCGTTTCATCGTCCTGTCGGGCGTATCGTGCGCGACGGGGAAGGCGCGGAGGAGGGCGGCGGCGCTTCTGCGGCGGCGGACCGATGGTTCGGCCCTGTCAGGCCCCCGGTTCCGTTCCTTCGTCCGGTTCCTCGCGGGTATGTTGCGAATCCCGAGGTCCTGCGCCGGTCCGTGATGCCGTGCCGGCGCGGGACGGACGCCTTTCCCGTCGGGTCGTGGCGGTTCGGCGCGAAACGGTTTTCCGGCCGGTGCAGGTCGCCGTCGGGAAACGCACCGGCCGGAACGGCCGAAGAAACGTGTGCGAGGCCTCTCCTCGCTCGGGATTACCGGAGCGTGAACCGCGCGTGCTGTACCCGATCGCTGCTGCCGCCGACCATGACGTCGAATTCGCCCGCTTCGGAGACGAACTCCAGCGCGTGATTGTAGAAGCGGAGCATCGGTTCGTCGATCGTGAACGACACCCGCTTCGTCTCGCCCGCCCGCAGCGTGATCTTTTCGAAGCCCTTGAGCTCCTGCACGGGGCGTGTCGTGCTGCCCACGAGGTCGCGGATATAGAGTTGTACGACTTCGGCGCCTTCGCGGTCGCCCGTATTGGTTACGTCGACCGAAGCCGTGATCGTGCCGCCGGCAGCCATCCGGTCGGACGAAAGGGTCAGCGGACCGTATTCGAACGTGGTGTAGCTCAGGCCGAAGCCGAAGGGATAGAGCGGCGTGTTGGGGACGTCGAGGTAATTCGAACGGTACTTCTCGAAGCGTTCGCCCGAGACCGGACGCCCCGTATTCTTGTGGTTGTAGTAGAGCGGAATCTGGCCCACGCTGCGCGGAAACGACGAGGGCAGTTTGCCCGAGGGATTCGCGTCGCCGTACAGTACGTCGGCGATGGCCTCGGCGGCTTCGGTGCCCCCGAACCAGACGCAGAGGATTGCGGGGATGTTTTCGGCTTCCCAGCCGAGGGTCATCGGACGGCCTGCGAAGAGGACCAGCACGACGGGCTTGCCCGTGGCGGCCAGTTCGCGCAGTAGCGCCTGCTGGGCGTCGGGGATGCCGATATCCGCGCGGCTGCTGCTCTCGCCGCTCATCTCGGAGGGTTCGCCCAGCGCTGCGACGACGACGTCGGCATCGGCTGCGATGCGCAGCGCTTCGTCGATCATCTCGCGGTCGGAGCGGCCGTCGCGCGGGATGTCGCGCCCGAAGAGGGTGGCATTGCGCTCCAGCTCGGGGTCGTAGCAGACGTTGCTGCCCTTGGCCCAGACGATCTCGGCCTCGCTGCCTGCGACACGTTCGAGCCCTTCGACGAGCGTCAGGGGCTTCTTCAGGTCGGTGGCGACGCTCCACGTGCCGGGCATGTTCTCGCGCGAGCGGGCGAGCGGACCGACGACGGCGATCTTCGCCGTTTTCTTCAGCGGCAGCAGCCCGCCTTCGTTGCGGAGCAGGACGAAACTCTCGGCTGCCGTGCGGCGGGCTTCGGCGCGGTGCGCCTCGGTGTAGACCTCCGTGGCGGCGCGCTTCGGGTCGCAGTATTTGTAGGGATCGGCGAAGAGCCCCAGTTTGTATTTGGCTTCGAGGATGCGGCGGCAGGCACGGTCGATGTCGGCCTCGGAGACCTTGCCGGCTTCGACCGACGCCGCGAGCGTCTTGAGGAAGCCTTCGCTCACCATGTCCATGTCGACGCCGGCCGCGAGCGCCCGTGCCGAAACCTCCTGCAAGTCGCCGATGCCGTGGGCGATCATCTCGGAGGTGCCGGTGTAGTCCGTAACGACGAATCCGTCGAAACCCCACTGGTCGCGCAGTACGTCGGTCATCAGCCAGCGGTTGGCCGTGGCGGGTATGCCTTCCACTTCGTTGAACGAGGCCATCACACTCCCCACGCCCGCATCGACCGCAGCCCGGTAGGGGGCGAAGTATTCGTTGTACATGCGCTGCCGGCTCATGTCCACGGTGTTGTAGTCGCGGCCGGCTTCCGAGGCGCCGTAGAGGGCGTAGTGCTTCACGCAGGCCATGATTTCGTCGTCGGCATAACGGGTGTTGTCGCGGCCCTGATAGCCGTAAACCATCGCACGGGCCATCGCGCTGCCGAGGCAGGGGTCTTCGCCCACGCCCTCGGATACGCGGCCCCAGCGGGGATCGCGGGCGATGTCGACCATCGGAGAATAGGTCCAGCAGATGCCCGAGGCGCTGGCTTCGACGGCCGCGATGCGGGCCGCGCGCTCGACGGCGGCGGGGTTCCACGTGGCGGTCAGCGCCAGCGGAATGGGGAAAGCGGTCTCGTAGCCGTGGATCACGTCCATGCCGAAGATGAGCGGAATGCCCAGCCGGCTCTCTTCGACGGCTATGCGCTGCACTTCGCGGATCTTCTCCACGCCCTTGATGTTGAACAGTCCGCCGACTTCGCCGCGCCCGATGGCTCCTGCGATGTCGCTCGACTTGGCTTGTCCCGTGGTGATGTCGCCGGCGCCGGGCAGGTTGAGCTGTCCGATCTTCTCTTCGAGGGTCATGCGGCCCAACAGGCTGTCGACGAAGCGGTCCATTTCCGTCTTGTGCCGTGCGGCCGGAGCGGTCTGTGCGAGCATCGTGCCCGCCGCAGCCAGTCCGGCGAGGGTGGTGAGGATTCTTTTCATATATTTTTTGCGGTAGTTGAGCCTTTCGATACCGGTTCGGAATAGCCGGCGGCGCGTTCCGCCGCCCGCGGGGCGTGCCGTATCTTGCTGTCGGACGGCGGGGCGGCCGGATTCCGTATTCGGTTCGAACGAGTAATCTGTCTGTATGTAATTCGCGCGTTAAAGGTAGTCGTATTTTGCCGATTCTGCAAATCGGGGGCGCTCCGTCCCCCCCCCGTAGGGTTCGTGCCGGACCGGAGCGGCCTGCATGCGGATTCCCGTGCGATGGAACGCCTGAAACGCGGCCGATCGCTCTGCGCCGCGTTGTATCGCGCGGCGGGCTTTCCGTCGCGCCGTGGCGGAGGCGACGACCCGGGGAGCCGGATACGCTCGATCTGTTCCGAAATGCGGGGGCGATTGTACGCCGGCGAAATGTGCCGCTTGCGTCGGTCTGACGCCGCATCGTCCGTGCGGCGGAACGTTTGCCGGCGGTTCGGGACAGTGCCGTTCAGCGGGGCATGCGGAGGAGCCCGGGGCGGATCGGTGCGGAGGCGTCGTTCCTGCGCACAGTGAACAGAGGCGTGGCGGTTTGCGGGAAAAGTGCAGAACGCGGGCACGCAGGAACCTATCGGATTCGCCGTATCTTAGTATGCGAAAAATGTGTGCCGCCGGAAAAATAGCGCTCGGCTTTTGCTTTCCTTCGTTTCTCTTTCCGGTCCTCCGTTTCGGTGCCCGGGTTCCTGCTGTTTTTGCCATCGGCCTCGTTTTTTGTTTTTGCGCTGTCCCTGTGCTTATTCCCGTCATTCGATCTGCGTTTACTCCCGTGCTGGTTTCTTATCTTTGCACGGGAGCTGTCTGAAGATATGCTGAGCGATGCGGTGTTCAGCAAGGTGTTTGCGACTGATTGTCGTCGGCTGCCCTTGGGGTCGGTTCTCGCATCCTGATTATCGGAAAGATTGAATCGATCTTTCCGATTCCATGCCGGAACCGCTCGAATCGGGGCGGTGATTCTGCATAGCAAAAACCGCTGAATCTGCTGTCTGTGTCGTGCAAAGAGTAACGGGATCGTGGCGTAACCCGGGTTCGCTCGGTTTTTCCGGGGGGCCTTGCCTTTATCCTTGCAGCCCGTTTTTTTCTTTGAACCGTTCAGTTACAACCTCCTTGCTCCCATCCGTCCGCTGTCTCGTATTTCATTCCTGTCTTTGCCGTGCATTCGTTTGCGTCGTTCGCTTCGATTTTTATTTCTGTCGCTCCCTCTTGCCGGTTTTGCACCTTTCATTCGTTTAGTACGGTCCTTGCCGTCAGTAGGGGCCGAACCGAAATTGGGCGCTGTGTTTCGTCGGAGCCGAACGATGCGACGGACGTTCTGTCTCTTTTCCTGCGGTCGGAACGTAAATGCCGTTGCCGGTTTCGAAGAGCGCGTAAAGTTCCGGCGGGCGGATCGTCATCCGGCTGCCGTGCGAGGAAAGCGAACGGATGAACGGACCGGAAGCCATCGCCCGAATTTCGGCGCCGAACGGACAGGTGCGGACTTTACGTGCGATGCCGTTCGCACATGTAAAAACGGGGCTGTCTAACAAGTCTGATTTCAACGATTTCACCCCTGCCAGAATGAATTCTGGCAGGGGTGATTTCCGATTTTCGGGACTTGTTAGACAGCCCCTTTGAAGAGACAGATTCGCTGAACTAATTGCGGTATCCCTCGTTTTGCTCGCCGAAATTGGGATTGTTCTGCAATTCGTAGTGCGGAATGGGCCAGACGAATTGCGGATCGTCAGCCGATTTCTGCATTTCGTAAG